>Ga0116217_10000652_pt1 | contig 34673 bp, 26 predicted proteins | sample Sb_taG_6_FD_89697 | JGI IMG/M metagenome (GOLD analysis project Ga0116217, IMG submission 89697) | Peat soil microbial communities from Weissenstadt, Germany - Sb_50d_4_PS metaG | ecosystem: Environmental > Terrestrial > Soil > Wetlands > Peat | place: Germany: Weissenstadt | collected 2010-09-21 | reverse complement strand
TAATTGCTCAGAAGGTTAGTAGAAAATACAATCATGCCTGATGTTAGCGGTCGTAACTCATTTTCAATGAATGACTTGCGCCACGCGCTGTTGAGATTCACCCAGAGACTCTGAGCAATTACATTGCGCTCACGGAAATCCCTAACGAGAGGGCAACCGGCGGCCAGCCGAGCCGAGAGCGGGCCTCCCGTAAGCCCGTAAGCCTGTTTCCTGCCGGCTTCTGCAAGCCGGCAGCCATTACCGCAGTGAACGGCACGCGGAATGCATTCGGTGGCTGCTGGTAGGAGCGATAGCCGCAAACTTGTCTGGCTGCTAAAATGCCCTCTGCCTCGTGACAGGTGATTCCGATGTTCCGGGTCGCGGTAGCCCTGTATCTGATGCTCGCCAGCGCGGCCGGTCCGTGGCTGTGCTGCTGCACGGGCGCCCGCCTCCTTGGCTTCGATTCCCTCGTTCACGACAAGCAAGGCGCACGCTCGCCCTGCTGCTGCGGGCACCGCGGGGAGAAGAACCAGGGACGGCAGTCCTCCGACGCGCAAGGGCCGAAGAAGTCTTGCCCCTGCCAGGAGGATCAACTCGTGACGCCGGCCGTTTCCGATGACGGAAATGATCGGTCTCTGAAGGCCCCTTTCTCCGTCGATTTGCAGGCCCCCGTTCTCTCTTCTCCCTCCCTGCACCTGGACGCCGCGTCAGTCGTCCCTCGTCACTCCGCGGCGTTTCCTTTCAACGGCAGAGACACCCTCTGCGCGCTCCAGGTCCTGCGCTGCTAACCGGCCCACTCCAGCTCTGCGCTGATTGCCGCACCACTCGAACTCCGTGAAGCGAGGAAACCGATGAACGGCTTCAAACCGTTCACCGCATCTCGCATCGTCTCAGCACGGCACTCGCCCCCGCGCAGATGACGCATCTTGGCCACACCTACTACTTCTGCGTCCCGGAGTGCCGCGCCCGGTTCGCCGAGGACCCGGACCGCTACCTGGCCCACCAGCCCGGTTAGGCCGTATTCCCCAACAGGCACTAACAGAGTGGCGAGCGGCGCGGCGTAAGCCCGCCGGTTTCAGGTTTCAGCCACACCGGCGGGCTTACGCCGCGCCGCTCGCCAACAAGTTACAGCCTCCAACGGAGGAGACTTTCATGGACGCACAGACCCGCCCCCCACGGCGACTGCTTTCGCGCCTCGCGCTCCTGGCTGTCGGCATAGCCCTGGGAGCAGGTCTTGCCGCCGCCCACTTCACCGGCCGCCTGACGCCCCTTTACCACCGGCTGGGGTTCCACTCCCTTCACGGCGGACCGGACCAGCCCGAGGGTGGCGAGCCGATGACGGGCGCGGCGCATGCGGGGCACGCCGGACACGGCGGCATGAGCATGCCCCAGGCGGGGAGTGGGGAGCCGTCTACGGTCCCAGGTTACACCCTCGTGCAGATCAGCCCCGAGCGGCAGCAGCTGATCGGGGTACGGACGGGCAAGGTCACGAAGGACCGGCTGCTCATGTCCCTGCGGGCGGTGGGGATCATCGAGCCGGACCAGACACGCCTGGCCCGTGTGCAAACGCGCATCAGCGGCTGGGTCACCAAGGTCCACGTTAACTTCGTGGGCCAGACCGTGAAGAAGGGCGACCCGCTGCTGGACATCTACAGCCCGGACCTCCTCGCCACGCAAGAAGAGTACCTGCTGGCAGTGGATGCCGGGCAGAAGCCGCTGGCGGAGTCAGCCCGCCGGCGTCTCGAGTTGTGGGGCGTTCCCCAGGACGAACTGAAGGAACTGGAGCGGACCAAGAAGGCTCGCGAGGCGCTCACCCTCCGCTCCCCGATCGGGGGGCGCGTCCTCGAACGCAATGCCCTGGAAGGGACGCGCGTGGAGCCGGCCGTCGAGTTGTACCGCATCGCCGACCTCTCCGTCGTCTGGCTCCAGGCGAAGATCTATGAGTACGAGCTGCCACACGTCGAGATTGGCCAGCCGGTACGGATCGCCCTGGCTTCGCAGCCGGAGAAGGAGATCAAGGGCAAGGTCTCCTTCGTCGAGCCCGTGTTCCAGGAAGCCTCGCGCACCGTCAAAGTGCGGGTCGAGATCAAGAACCCCGACGACCAGTTCAAGCCCGGCATGTATGCCGACCTGATCATCGAGCACGACATGGGCGAAGGGCTGCTGGTGCCGGAGTCGGCCTTGCTGCGCACGGGGCTGCGGAACCTGGCGTTCCGCGTGCTGCCGGGGAACCGCTTCGAGCCCGTGGAAGTGACATTGGGCTCCCAGTTCAACGAGCGGTTGCAGGTGCGGGGCGGGCTGTCTGAAGGCGATGAGATCGTGATCTCGGCGGGCTTCCTGATCGACGCCGAGTCGCGCCTCAAGTCGGCAACCTCCGCCATGACCGGGCACCAGCACGGCGGCGGCGCGCCGCCAGAGAAGGAGGCCCTTCCGCCAGCGCCCAAGGATGGGGGGGAGAAGAAACCGGGCGCAGAGCACGAGCATCACCACCACGGGGAGTGAGGGGGACCATCATGATCAAGCGCATCATCGAGTTCTCGGCCCGGAACAAGTTCCTGGTCCTGATCTTCACCCTCGTCGCGGTGGTGGCGGCGGTCCACTGGATGCGCGAGGTGCCGCTGGACGCCATCCCCGACCTGTCGGACACGCAGGTCATCATTTACTCGAAATGGGACCGCAGCCCCGACATCATTGAGGATCAGGTCACCTACCCGATCGTCACGGCCATGCTGGGCGCACCCAAGATCAAGGCCATTCGGGGGTTTTCGGACTTCGGGTACTCCTACGTCTACGTCATTTTCCAGGACGGCACGGACATCTACTGGGCGCGGAGCCGGACCATCGAGTACCTCTCCAAGATCCTGCCGCGCTTGCCGGAAGGGGTGCGGACCGAACTGGGGCCGGACGCGACCAGCGTGGGCTGGGTGTACCAGTACGCCCTCGTGGACAAGACCGGGCAGAACGACCTGGCCCAGCTTCGCACCTTCCAGGACTGGAACCTGCGCTACCAACTCCAGTCCGTGCCGGGCGTGGCGGAAGTGGCCTCGGTGGGCGGCTTCCAGAAGCAGTACCAGGTGAACATCAATCCCAACGCCCTCAACGCCTACAACGTCCCCCTGCCGACCGTGGTCCAGGCCATCCGCGACGGCAATAACGATGTCGGCGGTCGCGTCGTCGAATTCAGCGGTGCCGAGTACATGGTCCGGGGGCGCGGCTATGCCAGGAGCATCCCGGACATCGAGAAGGTCGTGGTCGGGCGTGACCCGCAGGGCACGCCGATCCTGGTCAAGCAACTCGGCCACGTCACACTTGGCCCCGACATCCGGCGCGGCATCGCCGACCTCGACGGCGAAGGGGACACGGTGGGCGGCATCGTGATTATGCGGGCCGGGGAAAATGCCCCGAACGTGATCGAGCGCGTGAAGAACAAACTGGAGGAGGTCAAGCCGTCCCTCCCCAAAGGCATCGAGGTCGTCACGACCTACGACCGTTCCGAACTGATCGAGCGTTCCATCGACACGCTCAAGGAGGAGCTGCTCGTCGAAGTCATCATTGTCAGTGTGGTCATCCTGATCTTCCTCTGGCACATCCCCTCGGCGATCATCCCGATCCTCACCATCCCCATTTCCGTCATCCTGGCGTTCATCCCGATGTACTTCATGGGGCTGACCTCGAACATCATGTCCCTCACCGGCATCGCCATTTCCATCGGCGTTCTCGTCGATGGTGCGATCGTGGAGGTGGAGAACGCCTACAAGCGGCTGGAACAGTGGATCGCGGGTGGGCGGCAGGGAGATTTCCACCTGGTCCGCTTGAAGGCGCTCAAGGAAGTCGGCCCTTCGGTCTTCTTCTCCCTGCTGGTGATCGCCATAGCCTTCATGCCGGTGTTCACGCTCGTGGACCAGGAAGGGCGACTCTTCAAGCCGCTGGCGTACACCAAGAACCTGGCGATGGCCATTGCCGCCCTGCTGGCCATCACCCTCGACCCGGCCATGCGGATGATGTTCACCCGGATGGACTACGTCCACTTCCGTCCGCGCTGGCTTTCGTGGTTGGTCAACACCGCCACGGTGGGCCGTTACTATCCCGAAGAGCAGCACCCAATCAGCAAGCGCTTGTTCCGCCTGTACGAGCCGGTGTGCAACTTCGTGCTCCGGCACAAGACGCTGACCATTGTCGGCGCGCTCGTACTGATCCTGGTTACGGTCCCCGTGTACTTCCAACTCGGCTCCGAGTTCATGCCACCTCTGGACGAGGGAACGCTGTTCTACATGCCCACGACAATGCCGGGTCTCTCGGTCACCGAGGCCCAGCAACTGCTGGGCTCGATGGACCGCACCCTGCGCGTCTTCCCCGAGGTCGAGCGGGTCTTCGGCAAGGCCGGCCGGGCTGAGACCTCCACCGACCCCGCCCCCTTCTCCATGATGGAGATCACTGTAATGCTCAAGCCTCACGACCAGTGGCGGAAGAAGAGCCGCTGGTACTCCGACCTGCCGGGGTGGGTCCAGGCTCTCTGCCGGCGGACCTGGCCCGACCGAATTAGCACGGAGGAACTGATCGCGGAGATGGACCGGTCCATGCAGTTCCCCGGCGTGGTCAACGCCTGGACCATGCCCATCAAGGCCCGCATCGACATGCTCAGCACCGGGGTGCGGACGCCGGTCGGCATCAAGATCCTGGGCTCCGACTTGCAGGAGATTGAAAGGCTCGGCACGCACCTGGAGATGATCCTCAACCAGGTGCCCGGCACCCGCAGCGTTTTCGCCGAGCGCACTGGCGGCGGGTACTTCCTGGACTTTACGCTGAACCGGGACCAGCTGGCTCGGCACGGCCTGACGATCAAGGAGGCCGAGATGGTCATCATGTCGGCGGTGGGGGGCGAGCCGATCACGACCACGGTCGAGGGCCGGGAGCGCTACACGATCAACGTCCGCTACGCCCGCGAGCTGCGGGACGACCTCGACAAGCTCCGCCGCGTCCTGGTGCCGACCCCGGCGGGGGCGCACGTCCCCCTGGCCGAGCTAGCTGACCTCCGCCTGGTGTCCGGCCCCAGCATGATCCGGGACGAGAACGGCATGCTCTCCGGGTACGTCTACGTGGACATTGCAGGCCGGGACGTTGGCGGCTACGTGGAAGAGGCCAAGGCCCTGGTGCAGAGCGATCTTCAGCTACCGACCGGTTACACGCTGACCTGGAGCGGCCAGTACGAGAACATGCTCCGCGTCCGCGAACGCTTGAAGGTCGTCGTGCCTATCACCTTCTTCCTGATCTTCGTCCTGCTCTACGCCAACACCCGGTCGGCGGTGAAGGCGAGCATCGTCATGCTGGCCGTCCCGTTCTCGGTCATTGGCGCTATCTGGTACTTGTGGCTACTCGACTACCATGTGTCCATCGCCGTCTGGGTGGGCATGATTGCGCTGATGGGCCTGGACGCGGAGACCGGCGTGTTCATGCTTCTGTTCCTCGACCTCTCTTACCACGACGCCGTGCGGAAGGGGAAGATGAAGACCTACGAGGACCTCAAGGAGGCGATCGTCCACGGCGCCGTCAAGCGCATCCGTCCGAAAATGATGACGGTCGCCGCCGCCATGATGGGCCTCGTGCCCATCATGTGGTCGCTGGGGACGGGGGCCGACATGATGAAGCGGATCGCCGCGCCGATGATCGGCGGCCTGGTGACCAGCTTCATCCTGGAGCTGCTCGTCTACCCCCCGATTTACGCGATCTGGAAGTGGCACTTCGAGATGAGACGCGGCAGCGTGGACGTCAGCCAGCTGCCGATCCCCGAGTTGCGGGGGCACTGACCGTCTGTTCCACAAGCCCCCCTCGCCGCGGTACTCCGCAATAGTGTTCGGCACGAAGGGTGCTCGATGCCACGGGCTTGCCCCGTGGAGGCTCACGTTCGTTGCTACAGCCGCCCGGCGCCCCCCCCAGGCGATGCCACGGGCTTGCCCCGTGGAGGCTCACGTTCGTTGCTACCCCCGCCCGGCGCCCCCCAGGGGATGCCACGGGCTTGCCCCGTGGAGGCTCACGTTCGTTGCTACCCCCGCCCGGCGCCCGCCCAGGGGATGCCACGGGCTTGCCCCGTGGAGGCTCACGTTCGTTGCTACACCCGCCCGGCGCTCCCCCAGTAGCAGCGCTCCTAAGCAACCACGGGACAAGCCCGTGGGCTTCCTCGGGAGCGCCCCCCCAGTAGCAGCGATCCTAAGCAACCACGGGACAAGCCCGTGGGATTGCTCGGCAGCGCGCCCCCCCAGTAGCAGCGATCCTAAGCAACCACGGGGCAAGCCCGTGGGATTGCTCGTGCCGAACACTATTGCGGTACTCCGGGGCGAGGGGAGAGTAGGATGGCCTCGTCATCCTATCGCCCGCCCCGGGGCCGCGGCTATAATTGCGCCGACCCCGACCAATCCGCCCGGAGAAGCTGCCATGTCCCAGACGATCACCCCCGCGACGTACCAGTCGTACCGCGGTCTGCCGACCCTCGCGGGCCTCGCCACCCTTGAAGAGGCGGCCCGGCCCGGCCTCAGCATCGCGGCGTGCGTCGCCCGGCTGAAGCGCTATCACTACGCCTTCCTGCGCCTGCACGAGATCTTCACCGCCCGCATCACCGCCGAGCCGATCTACGAGTTGAAGACCGGCTTTTCGCACCACGCCTACCTGTGCGCCGAACACGTCATGGCCCTGCGCAGCCGCGTCGGCGAGATGCGCGAGCCGCCGCTGGGGCTCGAAGAGGTGCCGCACCCGGCATTGCAGGTCTTTTTCGACGAAATCCTGGCGGCGCCGACGACGGGCGAGCTGCTCGCGGGGCTCTACGACGTGGCCCTGCCGGCGCTGCAAGTGGTGCTGGGGCGGCACAGGGACGAAACCAACCCGCTGACCGACGCCCCGTCGCTGCGCGTCTGCCGCTTCGCCGGGCTCGAAGTCGAGGACATGATCGAGTTCGGCGGCCGCTGCCTCGAATGCCTGGTCGATGACGCGGCGTGGCAGGCCATGACGCCGTGGCTGGGGCGGCTCCGGCAATGCCTCGCCGCCGCCGGCGACCTGGACGGTACCGCCGAACCGTCCGGCGAAAGCGGCGAGCGGCTGTACTCGGCGAAGCCTTACGTCTACGACCCGGTGCCGAAGCGCGACGAGCGCTTCCAGGACCTGTGGAACCAGGGCGTCAACGCCGAGGCGTTCCTGTACGACCCCGGGCTGCCGCCGCGGGCCAAGACGCTGATGATGCTGTTCAAGCGGCTGCGCGAGATCGACGTGCCGGAGATGATGGCGAGCATCCTCACGCAGACGAAGGGCCAGCCGTGGGGCTACTACCGCGACATGACCCGGCAGCTGTGGGACGAGGCGCGGCACGCCATGATGGGCGAGGTCGGCTTCGTCGCCAACGGCATCGACTGGACGCGGGCCCGCATCACGCACAACTGGTCGATGCGCCTCAACACCGAGTGTACGCCGATGGAGCGGCACGCGGTGCTCTACTTCATCGAACAGGGCCTGATGACGCGCACCGGCAAGCGCTTCGAGTGGGAGGTCGGCGTGGCCTCCGGCGACCCGCTCCTGGCGACGATCCAGGATTACGACTGGGCCGACGAGGTGCTGCACGCCGCCATCGGCCGCGACTGGTACGTGCCGCGCTTCGCCAACCTGCGCGAGGCCCTGGATTACGGAGATCGCTGCTGGTCGAAGATCCTGAGCAACTGGCGCGCGGTCCTGGAAGGGGGGCTGACCGGGCACGAGAACTGGTGGCCGGACCTGTACCGGCAGGCGTGCCGGGTGTGGGGCAGCGAGCCCGACCCGAAGGCGCTGGCCTTCAGCGAGACCTACGAGGGGCAGCGCGCCGACCTGAAAACGGTATCGAGCAGCGCCTGAGCCGCTTGCGGCTTGGCGTTCGCAGGATCCTGCTGTCCGCCCCCGGCGCCGGCCGGTATAGTCACTGCGACGCCCGACGTGCTGGATCCCTCGTTCTCAGGAGAACCGACGATGCGTAACACCTGGCGACTCTCCCTCGCCGCCGCGGCCCTGCTCGGCCTGCTGGCGGTTGGGCGCGCGGCCGACAAGGCGGCGCCGAACACGCTGACCGACAAGGAGAAGGGCGACGGCTGGAAGCTCCTCTTCGACGGCAAGACGACCGACGGCTGGCACGCCTTCCGCGGCAAGGAAGTCGGCGACAAGTGGAAGGCGAGCGACGGCGCCCTTGTCCTCAACCCCGCCGACGGCAAGCGCGGCGGCGACATCGTCACCGACGGCGAGTACGACAACTTCGAGCTGTCGATCGAGTGGAAGGTGACGAAGGGGGCCAACAGCGGCATCATGTACCGTGTCAGCGAGGACAAGGGCGCCCCCTTCGAGACGGGCCCCGAGTACCAGATCCTCGACAACGCGAACCACGGCGACGGCAAGAACCCCAAGACCTCCGCCGCGTCGTGCTACGCCCTGTACGCCCCGACGAAGGACCTGACCAAGCCCATCGGCGAGTGGAACAAGACGCGCATCGTCGTCAAGGGCGACCACGTCGAGCACTGGCTCAACGGCGAGAAGGTCGTCGAGTTCGAGTTCGGCAGCGACGACTGGAACAAGCGCGTGGCCGAAAGCAAATTTGCCAAGATGGACCGCTTCGGCAAGGAGAAGAAGGGGCACATCGATTTGCAGGACCACGGCAACGAGGTCGCCTACCGCAGCATCAAGATCAAGGTCCTTAGCGAGTCCAAGTAAGCCCGCTTCGGGGAGCCGCGCCTGCGGCTCCCCGCGTCTATTGTGTTTGTCACGGGTGGGTTCTATGATGATGACGTGAAGCCCGGCCTGATCGGGCGAGTATCTCCACGAACCGTCCGCCAAGGAATGGCCGCTCGCGACCGGCGAGCGCCTGCGTCCCCGGGCGGAGCCAACCCGCGACGTGATCCGAGATGAAGCAGCGTCCGCAATCCTTCTTTTCGCGTGACGGCGACTTCACGCCGCTGCCCCTGTTGGGCAACCCGCACATCCAGACGGTGCTGGCGCTCTTCCTCGGGGGGCCGACACTCGACTACCCCACGCACGAGCGTCAGGTGCGGCTGGTCGATGGCGACCGGCTGCTGCTGTACGATAACGTCCCCACCGGCTGGCGGCCGGGCGGGCGCATCGCGGTCGTGGTCCACGGCCTGGGCGGGTCGCACCGCTCGGGGCACGTCACTCACCAGGCCGTCATGCTGCTGCGCAAGGGGGTACGCGTGGTGCGCCTGGAGCTGCGGGCGGCCGGCAGGGGGATCGCCGTGGCCCGGCACACCTACCACGCCGGCTCCTCGGACGACCTGCGCGCCGCCGTCGCCGAAGTCCACCGCTGGTCGCCGTCTTCGCCGATCTTCGTAGTGGGCCAATCCCTGGGCGGCAACGTCGCCCTGAAGTTGGCCGGCGAGGCGGCCGGCGACCCGGTGCCGGGGCTGGCGGGCGTCGTCGCCGTCGGCCCGCCCATCGACGTGGCCCGCTGTGCGGCGCTGCTGGCCGAGCCGCGGAACGTCGTCTCCGAGCAGTTCTTCGTGCGGGCCCTGCTGGGGCATTTGCAACGGCACCGGCGCATCTTCCCCGAGCTGCCGATGCCGCGCTTCCCCCGCCACGTGACGCTGCGGCTGTTCGACGAGCTGTACACGGCCCCGTTCGGCGGCTTCGCCGGCGCCGAGGACCTGTACCGGCGGACGTCGTCGCTGCCGCTCATCCCGCGCATTGACGTGCCGGCGCTGATCCTGGCGGCGCGCGACGACCCGTTCATCGCGGCGGAGCCGTTCGAGGAGCTGCGCGGGCCGGCCCACGTCGAGGTGCGCCTGGTGGAGCGCGGCGGCCACCTGGGCTTCCTCGGCCCGGACGGCGCCGGCGGCATCCGCTGGGCCGAGCGCACCGCGGCCGCCTGGGTGCTGCGGGCGGGGTAGTGGCGGCCTCGCGCGGCCCCACTCGTTGGCTGACTCGCGGGGCGTCCCTCCGTGGATCGGGGCGCGGTGAAGCGAAAGGGCACGAGCAGAGTAACCGGGGCCGCGGGCCACGTCGAGAGGTAGCCGTCGCATCCTTCGCCATCAGTACGGCGTCGGCCGCACGTCCGGCTCGACCTGCAAGGCGTCGGCCAGCTTGTTCATCTGGCCGTAAAGTCCGATCACCGCCAGGACTTCCCCGTACTGTTCCGAGGTGAGCCCGAGCTTCTGCACGGCCGCCGTATGGCTGTTGATGCAGTAGTCGCAGCCGTTGGTCGCCGACACCGCCAGGGCGATGATCTCCTTGGTCAGCATGTCGAGTTTACCGGGGCGCATGATCGCTTTCAGGCGCGTCCAGCACAATTCGAGATGTTCCGGGTGGCTCGCCAGCGCCCGCCAGATGTTCGGGATCCGATCGATCTTCTTGGTGGCCTTGATGTCCTCGAAGACGGCGCGGACCCTCGGGTCGTCGCTGTTCTCGTCCACCAGCTTCACCGTGCTCACGATTCGCCCTCCGGTATGTTCTCGGTAGCTTCCTCCGCCGGCAGCGCCGCCTCGGCCTCCACGTCGCGCAGCTCCGGCGGCCGCAGTGGGCCGAGGCGGCGCGTCGCCTCCACGAAGCCGCGCAGGACCGCCTCGAGGTGCTCCGACAGCACCGGGTGGTGCTGCAACACGTCGTTCAGCTCCCAACGGTCGTCCGGCTTGACGTAGAGCTGCGCCGACCGCGCCGCCTCGCCGGAGTCTCCCCTCAGAGGCAGAAGGAACGCCCATTCCGGCGACCGCAGCGCCCACTCGATCACCTTCCCGACACGCAGCCCGGAACAGGCGTAGTCGCGCACCTTCGCAACCGGGCCGCGCGCCAGCGGCAGCAGGTCGTGCCCGTGGACCGGCGCCGCCGGCAGGCCGAACGCGGCCAGCAGCGTCGGCGCCAGGTCCACCGGCTGCGTCAGGGCCAGCACGCGCCGGCCGGCCTGCTCCCCTTTCGGCAAGCGCATCATCAGCGGAAGGTGCGTCAGCTCGTCGTGCAACCACGGCCGGCACAGGCCGACGACGCCGTGCTCGCCCAGCGGCAGGCCGTGGTCCGTCGTCACAATCAGCAGCACCTCATCGAGCAGCCCGCGCTCCTCCAATTCCTTCAGCAGGAGGTCCAGCCCGGCGTCGAGGTAACTGACGGCCGCAGCGTAACTCCGCTGCAGGCGGACGAACGTCAGGTCGTCGTGCGGATCGACGGGGCCGGCGGACGGGTCGAGCAGCGGCGCCAGGGCCACCGCCTCACTCTCGTCCGCTTCCTCGTCTTCCTCGACCTGTTCCGCAAGGTAGCGTTCGAGGAACTCTTCCGGCACCTCCCACGGCGGCAGCAGGGCGGCCAGCTCCAGCCACAGCAGCCAACTGTCCGTCTCGGCCAGGCTTTCCAGCGCCTGTCCGGCTCCCTCCAGCGCGTACTCCAGGGCCGTCGCCTCGTCGTCGGCCTCCGCCTCCATCACCACGTCCCAGCCGTCCGAGAAGTTGGCGGGCGATTCCCGGTCGGTGTCGATGATCAGCGACGTGACGACCCCCGCGTCCTTCAGCAGGCGGACGAGGTCGGCTGACGACTCGGGGACGGCGGGCCTCTCTTCAGGATGGGGGAAGTCGTAGCGTCCGCCGCGCCAGGCGCGGCGAGCGCCGGCGGGGTCGGGCTGGTCCGCGACGTGGTTGTCGAAGACCACGCCCTCGGCGGCCAGGCGGTCCAGCGCCGGCGTCTCGATCCACTCGTTGCCGCAGGCGCTGACATAGCCCAGGTGCAGGCCGCGGGCGTTGACGACGACGACTTTCATCGACTCCGATTGTAGGGACGGCACGCCCGGCTCACCAGCCCTCGTAGGTCAGGCTTTCCAGCCTGACCCCTCTCGCCGGTCAGGCTGGAAAGCCTGACCCCTCTCGTAGGTCAGGCTTTCCAGCCTGACCCCTCTCGCCGGTCAGGCTGGAAAGCCTGACCTACGGGCGTTCCTTGACCCGGCCGCCGCCCCTCCCTAAGAATGCGAAGGAGGTAACGAAGTTCCCATGCCTGAATCCCCGCTCCCGCCTGCCGCCCACGTCCCCCATCACGGCGCCGCTTCCGCGAACGGCCCCGACACCCCGCGGAGATCCCCACGCATGCCGGTCAACCACGAGCGCATCCGGGCCGCGGTCCGGGAGATCCTTCTGGCCGTCGGCGAGGATCCCGACCGCGAAGGGCTCCGCGAGACCCCCGAGCGCATCGCCCGCATGTACGCCGAGCTGTTCTCCGGCCTGCCCAAGGATCCGCGCCAGCTCCTCAAAAAGACCTTCACCGAGAAGTACGACGAGATGGTGCTCCTGCGCGACATCGGCTTCGATAGTCTCTGCGAACACCATTTGTTGCCGTTCATGGGGAAGGCCCACGTCGCCTACATCCCTAACGGCAAGATCGTCGGCCTGAGCAAACTGGCCCGCGTCGTCGAGGTGCTGTCGCGGCGGCCGCAGGTCCAGGAGCGCATGACCGAGCAGATCGCCGACCTCCTCATGGACGAGCTGGACGCCCGCGGCGTCGCCGTCATCCTCGACGCGACGCACACCTGCATGACCATCCGCGGCGTGCGCAAGCCGAACAGCGTCATGACCACCAGCGCCATGCGCGGCGTCTTTCAGACCAACCCATCGACGCGCACCGAGTTGATGGCCTTGCTGCACGGCGGGCGGTGAGCGATCATGCTTGTCCTCTTTTGTCTGCGCCTCGCCGTCGGCCTCCTCGCCTGTCTGCCACTGCTCTCGCCCGCGCAGGTCAACCCGCGCTTCTACCGCACGCACTTCCTCGTCGCCCTGGCCCTGGCCGCGGTGGCGGCGCTGTTCGGCCAGGAGAGCGGCGGCGCCGGCCTGCTGGCGGCGCTCGGCTGTGCCGTGCTGCTGTCGCTGGCCGGTTTCTTCTGCTGGTCGCTGGAGGGGGCGCCGCTGGGCCGGACACTCATCGTGGCGACGGCGGCGGCCCTGGCCGTTGGCCTGGTCCTGGTCGAGACGGAGAGCCAGGCCGGGGAAGGACTCGCCTGGCGGCTGGCGGCGGACGCTACCTCGGCGGCCCTGCTGGGCTCGGCCACGACCGCGATGCTCATGGGACACACGTACCTGATCGCGCCGGGCATGACGATGGCTCCGCTGCTGCGGCTGCTGGCGGCGCTGCTGGGGGCGACCCTGGCCCGGCTGGCGCTGGCGGGGTTGGCCCTGTGGCTCTGGTCCTCGACGGGCGGCCATTCGCTGTTTACACTGGAAGATGAAACGGTCCTGTGGCTGCCGGTGCGCTGGGGGCTGGGCTTTGTGGCCCCGCTCGTGCTGGGCGTGATGGCCTGGCAGACGGCCCGGATCCGCTCCACGCAGTCCGCCACCGGCCTCCTCTACGTGGTCGTGATCTTCTGCTTCCTGGGCGAACTGACCGGCCAGCTCCTGCTGAGCACGACCGGCTATACGCTGTGACGTTGAGCCGCTTGCGGCTTAGCGTTCGCTTCACCCGGGGTTGCGCGAACGCTAAGCCGCAAGCGGCTCAACTAAGGGAACTGGTCTTGAACATCCGCTTTGCCTGCCCCGTCTGCGACGCCCCCGGCTACGCGGAGCAGCCCGGCGATCCCGAATGGCGCTGCCCCTCCTGCGATCATGTCGTCGCCCTGGCTGCCGCGCCGGCCGGCCGGCCGCTCGCTTGCTGTGCCGTCTGCGGCACCCGCGACCTGTATCGCAAGAAGGACTTCCCGCACGGCCTCGGCATGGCCATCCTGGTGCTGGCGTCCCTGGCCACGGTGGTGACCTATTGGCTATATCACCAATGGCTGACGTGGGGGATCCTCCTCGGCACGGCCCTGTTCGACGCCCTGCTCTACCTGGGGGTAGGCGACGTGGTCGTCTGCTACCGCTGCCACGCCCAGTTCCGCGGCGGCACCCCCAACTCCGAACACGGGCCGCATGAGCTGACCATCGAGGAGCGCTACCGGCAGGAGCGCATTCGCCGCGAACAGATGCAGTTTAGCCGCCGCCCTCGGGGCGGCGCTTCGGAGCGCCGCCCCGAGGGCGGCGGCTAAACGAGGGCGATTCCCGTGGACCAGCCGCAGCGCGAGCGCATCCGCGACGACCTCAAGGGGCTCGTCAAGGGGGAAATCCTCTTCGACGACCTCTCGCGCGTCTTGTACAGCACCGACGCCAGCATCTTCCAGGTCCAGCCGCTCGGGGCCGTCGTACCGCGCGACGAGGACGACGTTTGCGCCCTGCTCCGCTACGCCGGCGAGAACCGCATCCCGCTGATCGCGCGCGGGGCCGGCAGCGGCGTCGCCGGCGAGTCGCTCGGCCCCGGGCTCGTCGTCGATCTCAGCCGCCATTTCCGTGCCATCCTCGACGTGGGCGCCGACAGCGTGCGCGTCCAGCCCGGCGTGGTCTGCCGCGACTTGAACGTGTGCCTGGCCCGCGAAGGCCGGCGCTTCGCCCCCGACCCCGCCAGCGGCGCCCAATGCACGATCGGCGGCATGCTTGCGACCAACGCGTCTGGGGCCCGCGCTCTGCGCCACGGCTACACGCGCGACCACGTCGTCTCCCTGCGCGCGGTCCTCGACAACGGCGACGCCGTCAGCGCCGCCCGCCACCCGCGCCTGCCCTCCCCCGCCGTCCCCCCCGGCCGGCTGGAAGAGATCGTCTCCTCCGTCGCCACCCTCATCGAGCAGCACGCCGCCGCGGTGCGCGACTGCCGGCCAAAGACGCCGTTCAACCGCTGCGGCTACCTGCTGCACGACGTGCTCCGCGATGGCGAGCTGGACCTGGCCCGCCTGCTGGTCGGGTCGGAAGGGACGCTCGCCGTCTTCACCGAGGCGACGCTGCGCACCATCCCCCTGCCCCAGGGGCGCGCCGTGGTGCTGCTCGCCTTCCCCCGCCTCGACGCCGCCCTGCGCGCCTCGCTGCTGGCGCTGCCGAGCCGGCCGGTCGCCTGCGAGCTGATCGACCGGCGCTTGCTGATCCTGGTGCGTGGCGGAGACGCCGAGGCGGCGGCGCTGGTGCCGGCCACCGCCGAGGCTGCGCTGCTGATCGAGTACGAGGACGACAGTCCCGCCGCCGCCCACGCCACGGCCGCCGAGTTGGCCGACCGCCTCTATCGCGTCGAGCGCCTGGCCATGCAGGCCCTCGTCGCCGTCAGCGAGGCCGACGTCGAGCGCTTCTGGCGCCTGCGCGAGTCGGTCCTGCCCAGCCTGTACGGCCTGCGCGGCGGCTCGCAGGCGGTCGCCTACGTCGAGGACGTCGGCGTGCCCCCGGAGAGCTTGCCGGCCTATCTCCATCGCGTCCAGGAGATCCTGCAGCGGCACGAAACCACCGCCTCCTTCCTCGTCCACGCCCTGACGGGCCAGGTCCACGCACGGCCGTTCCTCGACCTGAGCCGGCCCGACAACGTCGCCCGCCTCCAGGCCATCGCCGAGGAGGTGTACGCCCTCACGCTCCAGCTGGGCGGCACGATCAGCGCTCAGCATGGCACCGGCATCGCGCGCACGCCCTGGGTGGCCCGGCAGTACGGCCCGCTCTACCCGATCTTCCGCGAGCTGAAGGCCATCTTCGACCCGCGCCACATCCTCAACCCCGGCAAGATCGTCGGCCCGGACCCGTCGTTTCCCGCCTGGCCCCTGCGCCAACCTCCCGTGCCCGTGCCCGTGCCCGTGCCCAGTTCCTTCATCGGGCACGGGCACGGGCACGGGCACGGGACCGAAGGGCGCGCCCCGGCGCTGCGATGGACCGTGGCCGACATGCGCGCCGAATGCGCCAATTGCAACGGCTGCGGCAACTGTCGCACCGAGGAGCCGTCACGGCGGATGTGCCCGATCTTCCGCGCCACCCACGAGGAGGCCGCCACGCCCCGCGCCAAGGCGAACCTCATGCGCCACCTCCTCGCGGACGGGGCCAACGGCCCGGCCCTGTCGTCCGACGAAGTGCGGGCCGTCGCCGACCTGTGCGTCAATTGCAAGATGTGTGCGATTGAATGTCCCGCCCACGTCGACGTGCCGCGGCTGATGCTCGAGGCCAAGGCGGCCAACGTCGCCCGCCACGGCATGCACCGCCACGACTGGGTCCTGGCGCGCACCGAGTCGTTCGCCCGCGCCGGAAGTGCTGTGGCGCCGCTGGTCAACTTCGCCCTGGGCAGCCGCACCGCCCGCTGGTTGCTGGAGAAGCTCTTCGGCCTCTCGCGCGGCCGCCGCCTGCCGACCTTCGCCCGCCGTAGCTTCCTGCGCCGGGCCGAGCGCCGCGGCTGGACGCGCAAGCCGCACCCCTCCCGGCCGCGCGTCGCCTACTTCGTAGACGTCTTCGCCAACTACAACGACCCGCTCATCGCCGAGTCGGTCGTGGCCGTCCTGCAGCACAACGGCATCGAGGTCTACGTGCCGCCCGGCCAGCGCGGCTGCGGCATGGCCCCGCTGGCCTACGGCGACGTCGAGGCGGCGCGTGAGGCGGTCGGACACAACCTCCGCCTCTTCGCCGACCTGGCCCGCGAAGACATGCCGATCCTGTGCGCCGAGCCGACCGCCGCCCTCATGCTCCGCCACGACGCCCTCGACCTGATCGACGACCCCGACGCCAGGCTCGTGGCCGAGCGCACCGTGGAGTTCACGTCGTTCCTGTGGGACCTGTACGAGCGGGGCCAGCTGCGCACCGACTTCCGCCGGCTGGAGCTGGCGCTGGGGCATCACGTCCCGTGCCACCTGAAGGCGCTGGGCCGGCCCCCCGCGGGGGCGCGGCTCCTGTCGTTGATCCCAGGGGTGCGCGTGCATACAATCGACGTGGGCTGCTCGGGCATGGCCGGTACCTTCGGGCTGAAGGCCGAACACTACGCCGTCTCGCTCGAGGCCGGCCGGGCGATGCTCGACGAGCTGCGCCGGCCGCGCGTCCTGCACGGCTCGACCGAGTGCAGCCCCTGCCGGATGCAGATGGAGGACGGCGGCGGCAAGCGGACACTGCACCCCGCGCAGTATCTCGCCCTGGCTTACGGCCTCGTCCCCGAGATCGCCCGCCGGCTGCACGAACCGATCCGCCAACTGGTCCTGCGATGATTTGTCGTGTCCGCCTATTCGCCCGCGCCCGAGACCTGGCCGGGGCCGACGCCGTCGCCGTGAGCCTGTCCCCCGGCGCCACCGTCGGCGACCTGCGCCGCCGGCTCGCTTCCGACCACCCGGCCCTCGCCGGGCTGCTGCAGCGCTGTGCCGTCGCCGTCGCCGACGAGTTCGCCGAAGACTCCCTGACCCTGCCCGCGGACACCGAGGTGGCGCTGCTGCCGCCGGTCAGCGGCGGTTCGGGATTCATCCTCGTTTAGCGGCGGGTCGCAGACCCGCGCGGGTCTGCGACCCGCCGCTAAACAATTCCGACGCGCCGCCTATGGTCCGCCTCACCGCCGATCCCATCGATTACCCCTCCCTCACGGAGATGGTGCGCCGTCCCGACTGCGGCGCCGTCGTGACCTTCCTCGGCACGGTGCGCGACCTGACCGACGGCAAGGTGACGGTCGCCCTCGATTACGAGGCGTACCCCGGCATGGCCGAGAAGAAGATGGCCGAGATCGAGCGCGACACGCGCCAGCGCTGGCCGGTGGGCGAGATGGTCATGATCCACCGCACCGGGCACCTGGCCGTGGGCGAGGTGAGCGTCGCCGTGGCCGTGAGCTGCCCGCACCGGGCCGAGGCCTTCGAGGCCTGCCGCCACGCCATCGACCGCCTCAAGGAACTGGTGCCGATCTGGAAGAAAGAGAACTGGGCCGACGGTAGCACCGAATGGGTCCACCCGGGGACCGATCAAAGCGGTTCGTAGTGACCGCATTCATGCGGTCCTGCCGACCGCGACCGCATGAATGCGGTCACTACGAACGGAACCAAGAAATGAGCGACTTGATCGATACCTTCGGACGGAAGCACAACAACCTGCGCATCAGCGTCACGGACCGCTGCAACCTGCGCTGCAGCTACTGCATGCCCGAAGAGGTCGTCTTCATGGACCGGGCCGAACTCCTCACCTTCGAGGAGATCGCCCATTTCGTGCGCGTGGCCGTGCCGCTGGGCATCGACAAGGTGCGCCTGACCGGCGGCGAGCCGCTGATGCGCCGCGACATGCCGAAGCTGGTGGCCCTGATCGCAGCCGTCCCCGGCATCAAGGACGTCGGCCTGACGACCAACGGCATCCTCCTCGCCGACCAGGCGCAGGCCCTCTACGACGCGGGACTGCGGCGCATCAACGTCAGCCTCGACACGCTGAGCCCCGACCGCTTTCGCCAACTCGCCCGGCGCGACGGCCTGGACCGTGTCCTGGCCGGCATTGACGCCGCGAAGCGCGCTGGGTTCGACCCGGTGAAGGTCAACGCGGTCAGCATCCGCGGCATCACCGAATGTGAGGTCGTCCCGCTGGCGCGCTACGGGCGCGACAACGGCCTGGAGCTGCGCTTCATCGAGTACATGCCCATCGGGGCGGAGACGTGGGAGCGGGAGAAGGTGTATTTCGCCCATGAAATCCTGGATCAGCTCACGCGGGAGTTCGGGCCGCTGGGGCCCGCGACGGACGGCGACCCGCGGGCGCCGGCCCAAGAATGGTTGTACGCCGACGGCGGCGGCCGGGTGGGGATCATCGCGTCGGTATCGCGGCCGTTCTGCCTGAGCTGCAACCGCGTCCGCCTGACCGCCGACGGCAAACTGCGCAACTGCCTGTTCGCGCTAACCGAGGTGGACGTCAAGCGCTACCTGCGCCCGGCACACGACGACGCGGGCCTGGCCGAGGCGATCCGGCGCAACGTGGCGGACAAATGGGAGGGGCACGAGATCAACACGGCGCGGTTCATCAAGCCGCTACGGACGATGCACGCCATCGGTGGGTAGTATTTGGGGGACAGGTGGACGGAGGAACGGGACCATGACGAAGAGCCAGACACTTTCACGGGCGGATCTGGAGGAACTGGACCGCGTCTACCGCGAGGGGGGCCTTCGCACCATGGCATCACCACACGTCCATTACCACGACTCCTCCTGCCCGCACCCCGGATGCGCTCAGAAGATGGAGTGGATCGATTTCCAGCTTGAGTTGTTCGGCGATCCCGAGGGGACCTACAAGCCGTTGGTACGGGCGTGGTGGGATGGGACGGGTTTCGCCGGGCGCTGCCCGCAGTGCGGCGGCTGGATTCGCTTCACGACGCTGCGCAGGGAGCCGCTTACCGACGAGGCGGCCAAGCAACTCCCGCAGCTTCCGGACAACTGGCACACCATTGCTCAATTCGCCTGACCATTGCGGAAGATCGAGGCGACACCAGCCCGCCGCGCGGCGGGCTGGTGAAGGGTCAGATTATTCCTTCTCGAAGTCCTCGCCAGGGCGACGCGGTGGTCCGCCGGGGCCGCCCGGCCCGCCGGGGCCGCGCGGCGGGCCGCCCGGGCCCGGCTGCCCCATCTTCTTCAGCGCCTCCTCGAAGTGCTTGTACTCATCGGCGTCGAGCACGCGTTTCATGTCCTTGAGCAACTCCTCGCGCACCTTCTCGTGCGCCTCGCGCGCCTTCTTGTGGTGGGCCTGCAGGATGTCCTCGACCTGCTTCCTCTGCTTCTCGGATAGCTTCAGGTCCCTGAGGGCTTGTTCGAGGGCTGGGGGAGAACCACCTGGACCGCCGCCCGGGAAACCGGGGCCACCTGGACCACCGCCGGGGCCGCCCGGACCTGGGCCAGGACCGCCCGGGCCGCCCGGGAAACCGGGGCCGCCACCGGGGCCACCGGGGCCGCCGGGGCCGCCGCCGGGTCCGCCACCGGGAAAGCCAGGTCCGCCCGGACCGGGCGCGCCTGGCTGCCCGCCCATCGGGGTTCCCCCCGGGAAGGGCGGGCCGTGCTGGATGTGCTGGATCAGCTTGCGCGCCGCCGTCGCGGTGGCGTCGTCATCGCTCTCGGCCAGTTTCCTTAGCGCCGGTAGTGCCGGCTGGCCGATCGCGATGATTCCCGCACGGGCACTGTCGCGGAGCGTGTCGTGCCGGTCGGTCATCTTGTCGGTCAACGTCTTCAACCACGCCTCGACGGCGGGGTCGGCCCGGCCCGGGGCCGGCTTGCCCTTGTCTCGGCCCTCGCGCGGGTCGTCCGCGCCCCCCAGGCCGACGAACAACACCAGCAGTCCGGCGGCCAGCGCCCCGCGCCGCCCCACTCGCCACAAAGTTCCCATCGCTTTCCCTCCTTCCCCGAAGGTACAATCAATCAGCCTCGTCGCCCGGCGGCGATTCGCCGTCGTCAACGGGATGACTCATGTAAACGCCAAGTCGTGCCGCGCGGCAACTCTTTTTTTCTCGCCCCGCCGAAAAGCCGCCGCGCGCGCCGCCGATCATCCATCACGGGAGGACCCTGTCATGCGGCAACCACGCATCCTGATGTGCCCGCCGGATCACTACGGAATCGAGTACGAGATCAACCCATGGATGCACGTCGATCAGGGGGCGACGCGCGAGCGGGCCCAGGCGCAGTGGCACCGGCTCTGCGAGGCGCTGCGCCGCCTCGGCGTCACGGTCGAACTGATGGCTCCGCGGCCCGGGTTGCCGGACCTCGTCTTCACCGCCAACGCCGGCCTCGTCTTCGGCAAGAGATTCTTCAGCTCGTCATTTCGGCACGAGGTGCGAGCCCGCGAGTCGCCGTATTTCGACGCCTGGTTCGCGAAGCACGGCTTCAGCGTCGAGCACCTCCCGGAAGGCGTCTACTTTGAAGGGGCCGGCGACGCCCTGTTCTGCGGCCGGACCCTGTTCGCTGGCTACCGTATCCGCAGCGACGTGAACGGCCATCAGTACCTCGGCAAGGTGCTCGGCCGCCTGGTGCTGCCGCTGGAGCTGGTCAGTCCCCATTTCTACCACCTCGACACCTGCTTCTGTCCCCTGTCGCCCGGCGAGGCCATCTACTACCCCGCCGCCTTCGACGCCTACGGGCAGCGGGTGCTGCGGGCTCACGTGCCGAAGCTGCTCGCGGTGGAGGACGAAGAGGCGAGGCGCTTCGGCTGCAACGCCGTGGTGGTTGGCAGGACGGTCATCACCAATTCGGGCTGCGCTCGGCTGCACGCGGGCCTGCGGAAGTGGGGCTACGAGCCGGTGAGCGTGGAACTGGACGAGTTCATCAAGTCGGGCGGCAGCGCCAAATGCCTGACCCTGCGCCTCGACGGCGAAGAGGCGGCGGTGTGGGAGGACGTTTAGGAACGGTAACACCACGGTCTTCGCCGCTTGCGGCTTCGCAAACTTTCCTGCGAAGCCGCAAGCGGCGAAGACCGTGGTGTTACCGTTCCTTATCGGTTCGCGAAACGATAAATCGAGCGCGGCGGCTCAACCTGAGGCCGGTGTTCACCAGCTGACGTCGATGCGCGGCATCGGCCGGCCGGGGCCGCGAATTTCCAGGCAGAAGTCCAGCAGGGCCCCGACCAGGGCCACGATCTGCACCAGCAGCGCTAGCCACACGAAGGCCGTCGTATGGAGGGTGTCGCTGCTCGGGGTGAAGCCGATGAACAGTTGCATCGTCAGGAAGAAGACTCCCAGGAGGGCGAAGAAGGCGACCAGACCCGCGCGCCACGGCCAGACTTGCAGCAGCGCCGCGGGCGGCTTGAAATCGGGGACCAGGCGCAAGACGGTAATTGCGATGCTCGCCAGGAAGCCGAACAGCAGCATGAGGGTGTAAAAGAGCGTCAGCGCATTCCACCTCGGTGCCCAGCCCCAGCCCCATGCGATGTTGCTTTCGTCCCCGCCGTAGCCGGCCCACGGGAAGAAGGTGAGCAGCAGCGCCAGCAGCAGCGCCGCCGGGGCAATCCACGGCACCCCGCGCGGGCTGATCCAGATGGTGCGGGTGTGCGTGTAGTCGCCGGTCGGCACGGGCGGCGGTGGCGTCGGCGGGGCGGCCGGCACTTCCTTCTTCCGCCGGGGCGCTTCCTGGGGCAGCGGAGGCGGCGGGGGCGCCGGCTCGGTGGCCACGGAGTACGTCCCGGGCCCGGCGGGCGGCGACGGCGCGACCGGGGGCGGCAGCGACGGCGCCTGGAAGGTGTTCTGACAGAGCGGGCACTTCATCAGTTGCCCGGCGTACTCGTCCGGCACGGTCAGGTCTTTCTGGCAACTCGGACAGCGGAAGTCCATGTGTGGGGATTAGGGATTAGGGGTTAGGGGTTATCGTCAGCATCAGGCTGAGTGTACCCGGTTTTTTCGCCGCTGCCAGTCCGTTTCGCGATCCGGGCCGTTCCGGCTGCCGTTACAACCCGCCCCCGAACCTCCGAAACGTCCGCGGCAGGTAGGCGATCAGGTCGGTGGCGATCAGGGAGACCTCGCCGTTGTCAATGCGCGCCAGGTCGCCGGCCAGTCCGTGGATGTGGGCGCCCAGCTGAGCGGCGGCGAACGGCTCCAGCCGCTGCCCGAGCAGGGCTGCGATCAGCCCCGTCAGCACGTCGCCGCTGCCGCCGGTGGCCATGCCGGGGTTGCCGGTCGTGTTGACGTAGGCGCGGCGGCCGTCAGTCACGACGGTGCCGAGCCCCTTCAGGACGAGGACGACGCCGTGATCCGCCGCGAAGCGCACCGCCGACTCCAGGCGCTCGGCTGGCTCACCGGACACCTTGCGGCCGATAAGCCGGGCGAACTCGCCGGGGTGCGGCGTCAGGATCGGCGGCACCGTTCGGCCGCGGAGCGCCTCGGTTTGCCCGGCCAGCACGTTGAGCGCGTCGGCGTCGAGGACCAGCGGCCCCTGCGTCCGGGCGAGGAGGGCGCGGACGACCGCGGCGACGGCGGGGGTGGGACCGAGGCCGGGGCCGGCGGCGATGACGTCGCTGGCGGCGGCGAGGCGCAGCACCTCCGCCTCGGCCTGCGCGGCCAGTCGGCCCTGTTCGTCGTGCGGCAGCGGGGCGGTCATGTAGCAGGGGTTGCCGCCGGCGACGACGGGGAGGACGTCGGCCGGCACGGCCACGCGCACCAGGCCCGCGCCTCCGCGCAGGGCGGCGGTGGCACACAGGATGGCGGCCCCCGACATGCCGCGGCTGCCGGCCACGACGAGGACGCGGCCGAAGTCGCCCTTGTGGCTGTCGGGAGCGCGCGGCGGCAGCGACGGCACCGCCGAGACCATGATGGGGGAAGCGGTCGGCATGGGGTGGCCCTTCTAACTGTTTGGCGAGCGGGGGGCGTCAGCCCCCCGGTGAAGTAACCGGGGGGCTGACGCCCCCCCGCTCGCCGTTCTGTTAGTGGCGCGTTATAGATTCCGACTCGGTGGGCGGCCATTCCGGGTCGCTTGACCGGCTGCGCGGGGCCGATTAGACTGCATCGCAGGAACGCCGGAACCCCCTCCCCTCCGGCGGCAGCCGGCACGAGGCGGGACCATGAGCACAGGAGACGATGCGATTCGGGGGGTGCGGGACCACGACGGCCGGCCGTCGCGGGCCAGCGTGGGCCGGCTGAGCCTGTACCTGCGCCGCCTGGAGGGCTTCCTGCGCCAGGGCCTGCTGAAGGTTTCCAGCGGCCAGCTCGGCGAGGCGCTGGGCATCACCGACGCCCAGGTGCGCAAGGACCTGACCCACCTGGGCCACCTCGGTCAGCCGGGGATCGGCTACCCCGTGCGCGAGTTGGTGGGCGCCATCCGCCGCGGGCTGGGCATCGACCGCGACTGGGCGGTGGCGGTGGTGGGGGTGGGCAACCTGGCCCGGGCGCTGCTCCGCTACCGCGGCTTCCAGCAGCGCGGCTTCCGCATCGTGGCCCTCTTCGACAGCGACCCGGGGAAGGTCGGCCAGGTGGTGGACGGCCTGAAGGTGCATCCGCCGGAGGCGATGGCCGAGGTCATCGCCGCGACCGGGGCCGAACTGGGCGTGGTGGCGGTCCCGTCGGAGGCGGCCCAGGGAGTCGCCGACGCCCTGGTGGCCGCCGGGGTGCGCGGCGTACTGAATTTCGCCCCCGTGGTGCTGCGCCTGCCCAGCACCGTATCGCTCGTCTCGGTAGACTTGACGGTGCAACTCGAACAACTCGCCTTCCTCGTCCAGATGCACGGCCCGGAATGAGAGTCTGTTGCGAAAGCCGCTTGCGGCTTAGCGCTTTCCCGGACCCCGCTAAGCCGCAAGCGGCTTTCGCAACAGACTCTTTTCTCCATTGATTGACCACCCTCGCGACCGTCTTGTGGCCCTCAACGAGGCGGGCGCCGATCCGTACAGTGGACGGTATGTCCGCGCCAGCCCCCCACGACGTGCCGGGCCCGGAGACGGTCCTGGCGGGCACGCTGCACCTGTACGTCGCCTTCGACTGGGGCGACGAGTTGGACCTCGAGCGGGCGCGGCAGCTGGTGCCGGCCGAGGTCCACGAGTTGCCGCGCCGCCGCCGCACGCCGCCGTCGATCGCCTACCGCCCCCCGCCGTTGCGCTTCCACCTGGCCCCGGTGGCGCTGGGCCTGCCCGTCGGGGACAAGGCACCCGCGGCCGCCGAGGCGACCGTCTTTGACTTCGCCGGCGTCAGCGTCGCCTTCCACGTCCCGTTCCGCCTGCCGTTGTGCGGCTTGCAGCAACTCGCCGGCTCGCTGGCCGAGCCCGCGCCGGTCCACGCCGCCGCCCGATCCGCCGTCGCCCCGCTGCACGCCAGGCTGCTCCCCGCCATCCGCGATCCGGAGTGGCACGACGACCTGAGCGAGGAGTATTTCGTCTTCCTGCTGCCGCCCGGCAACCCGCTGCCGGCCGCCGGCTTGCCCGCGGAGCGGAGCGGTTGGCTGGCCAGCCTGGTCCGCCTGGAGCCGGGACGCCTCAGCGACGAGGAAGTGGCGGAAGCGCTGCGCTTGCACCTGAGCTACACTCCCGACGACCTGTTCGTGCCCGACTGGGCGGCCGCCGTGCTGTTCGACAGCGACCCCGAGTGCGACGAGACGCTCCAGGTGATCGAGTTCGCCAACCTGCAGCTCCTCGAATATCGCAACATCGACGGCCGGCTCGACACCAACATGGCCGGCGCCTACCGCCTGGTCCACGAGGCGACCCGCAAGAGCCTGCGCTTCTGGCGCGGTTACGACCAGCCGTTGCGAGTCCTCGGCGAGCTGAAGGTCGAGGCAAATGACCTGTTCGAGCGCACCGCCAACGTGCTGAAGCTGGTCGGCGACCAGTACCTGGCTCGCGTCTACGGCCTGGTGGCGGCGCGTTTCCACCTCCGCGACTGGGAGGCGAGCATTCAGCGCAAGCTGGAAGTGGGAGAGGGCGTTTACCAGGTGATCTCCGACCAGGCCAACGCCCACCGCACCGAGTTGTTGGAGCTGATCGTCATTTTCCTGATCGTGCTGGAAATCGTGCTGGCCGTATTCCACCACTGAGGAAACCACCTCGGGTGGCCAATTGGACCTGCGAAGCCGCGAGCGGCCTGTGGGGGAATAGCCAGTGCCGTGCCTTGTCGGGCAAGCGTGTCCATCGCCCCTGACGTGAGCCGGGCGTCCCTACTGCGATTCGCGGTCCTCTCTGCTATCATCATCTCCGCCGCCCGACTGATCCCCCACGGAATGACCGAGGTGCGCCGATGGACCCGTACCGCCTGCCGCGCAACGTCGTGCCGACTCGCTACGACCTCCGCCTGGAGCCCGACTTGCAGACCTTCACCTTCGCCGGGGAGGAGACGGTCACGCTCGCCGTGCGGGAGGCCACGCGCGAAATCCTCCTCAACGCCGTCGAATTGTCCATCGAGCGCGCCGAGATCGCCGAGGGCTCCGGCCGCACCCTCAGCGCCGCCGTCGCCCTCGACGAGGCGAGCGAGCGCTGCCGGTTGACCTTTGCCGAGCCGATCGCGCCGGGGACGTGGCGGCTGCGCCTGGTCTTCCGCGGCACGCTCAACGACAAGTTGCACGGCTTCTACCGCAGCACCTACAAGGACGCGGCCGGCCGGGCGCACACCCTCGCCGCCACGCAGTTCGAGGCGACCGACGCCCGTCGCGCCTTCCCCTGCTGGGACGAGCCGGCCTTGAAGGCCGTCTTCGCCTCCACCCTGGTCATCGACCCCGCGCTCGTCGCCCTGTCCAACACGGCCGTCACGCAGGAGAGGGTCGAGAAGGGCCGCAAGGTGGTGCGCTTCGCCGACACCATCCCGATGTCTACTTACCTGGTCGCCTTCGTCGTCGGCGAACTGGAGGCGACCGAGGCGGTGTCGGTGGGCGGCACGCCGCTGCGCGTCGTGTGTACACCCGGCAAGCAGCGGCTGGCGGCGTTCGGGCAGGCCATCGGCGCCTACTCGCTGAAGCTGTACGAGGACTACTACGGCCAGCCGTACCCCGGCGACAAGCTCGACCTGGTCGCCATCCCCGACTTCGCGGCCGGGGCGATGGAGAACCTCGGGGCCATCACCTTCCGCGAGACGGCCCTGCTGGTCGATGAGTCCGCCGCGACGCACGCCGAGCTGGAGCGTGTCGCCGACGTGGTGGCCCACGAGAACGCCCACATGTGGTTCGGCGACCTGGTGACGATGTCGTGGTGGAACGGGCTGTGGCTCAACGAGGCATTTGCAACCTTCCTCGAAATGGTCGCGGTCGATGCCTGGAAACCGGAATGGCAGCGCTGGACGACGTTCGGCGTGTCGCGCTCGGCGGCGCTGTTGGTGGACGGGCTGCACAGCACGCGGCCGATCGAGTACCCGGTGGCCGCCCCCAAGGACGCCGACGCCATGTTCGACGTTTTGACCTACGAGAAGGGGGCGTCGGTGCTGCGCATGATGGAGCAGTACCTGGGCGCCGACGTGTTCCGGGCCGGGGTGCGCTTCTACCTGGAGCGGCACAAGTTCGCCAACACCGAAACCGGCGACCTGTGGTCGGCCCTGGGCGAGGCGTCGCGCCAGCCGATCCCCGCGATCATGGACGGCTGGGTGTTCCGCGCCGGCTACCCGCTGGTCAGCGCCCGCCTCGACGCACACAAGCCTGACGCGCCAGCGAAGGACTTACACAAGCCTGACGCGCCAGCGAAGGAACGCGGCTGCGAGTTGGTGCTGACGCAGCAGCGCTTCACCTACCTGCCGCAACCGCCGGCGGGGGAAAAGCCTTCCGCCGACGCCGGGACCGAGTGGCAGGTGCCTTTGCAGGTCCGCGTCACGGCCGGCGGCCAGGACTCGGTGCGGCGCCTGCTGCTGAAGGAGCGCGAGGCGCGGCTGCCGTTGCCGGCGGGCTTCGAGGCGGTGCTGGTCAACGAGGGCGGCCACGGCTTCTACCGGGTGTACTACGCGCCGGACTTGCTTCTGCGGCTGCTCGGGCGGCTGGACGCCCTGGCGGCCATCGAACGTTTTAACCTGGTCAACGACGCCTGGGCGGCGGTGCTGGCCGGCCTGATGCCGCTTACCGACTATCTCGACTTGACGGCGCGCTTCCGCGGCGAGCGCGACAAGAACGTCTGGGCGGTGCTGACCGGGTCGTTCGCCAGCCTCAACCGCATCATCGACGACGCCGACCGGCCGCGCCTCGAAGCGCTGGTGCGCGACCGCGTCGGCCCCGTGGTGGCGGCGCTCGGCTGGGAGCCGAAGCCGGGCGAGGACGAGGTGACGCGCCAGCTGCGCGGCGACCTGCTGCGGGCGCTGGGCGTGCTGGGCAACGTTCCCGGAGTGCAGGCCAGGGCGGCGGAGGTGTACGCGGCCCACCAGTCGGACCCGTCGGCGGTGGACGCCAACGTGTGGGCGGCGGTGATCGCCATCCTGGGGCACGCCGCCGACGAGCGCCGCCACGACGATTTCCTGGGGCGATTCAAGTCGGCGAAGACGCCGCAGGAGGAGCAGCGCTACCTCTACGCCGTGGCGGCCTGCCGGGTGCCGGCCCTGGTGGAGCAGACGCTGAGGCGCACGCTCAACGGGGAATTCCGCACCCAGGACGCGCCGTTCGTGGTCCGAACCCTGCTGTCGAGCGTTCACGGCCGGGCCGCGGCGTGGCGCTTCGTGCAGGAAAAATGGGATGAAATGAATCGACAGTACCCGGCGACCGGCCTACGCCGCATGTGTGAGGGGGTGACGGGGTTGGCGACGCCGGAGTGGGAGGGCCAGGTCCACCGCTTCTTCGCCGAGCGCAAGATCGACCTCGGCGGCAAGACGCTGCGGCAGTACCTGGAGCAACTGCGCATCGCCGTCGCCCTGCGCGAGCGCGAGGGGGCGAACCTGAGGCGCTACCTGGCGAAGTGATGGGGCCGGCAAGAATCTTCTTGACATTCTCAGACAGAGCGTCTTAATTGGTGGGGTCTACCCACGCCAGCTCCCGTCGTGGGATCGTTCCTGTCGGCCCAGGGCCAAGATTGTCTGAAGGGGAATTGCCATGACGAGAACCATGTTGACCGGCCCGCCGTGGCGGCGCGGCCTGGTGTGGGGGGTCGCCGTCCTGCTCGGCGCCGCCGTCCTGATCGGCACGCGCGACGGCTCGGACGTCGCCGCCAAGGACGAGGCGCCGCCGAAGACGGCTCTGCCGGCCGACCTCGCCCTGATCCCGGGCGAGGCGTTCGGTTTCGCCACCATCCGCGTCGCCGACCTGTGGAACGACGACGGCACCAAGGCGCTGCGTACGCAACTCGCCAAGGAACATCCCGAGGAGTTCAAGCAGGCCGAGAAGTCCGTCGCCGTCCCTCCCGCGGAAATCGAGCGCCTCACCTTCGTCATCACCAAGACGCCGGCGCCCGCCGACCAGGGGCCGGTCGTCGTCATCCTCGTCGCGACGACCAAGCCTTACGACAAGAAGAAGGTGGTGGACGAGCTGCTCGCCGGCGCCAAGGAAGAGACGCGCAAGGGGAAGACCTACCACGTCCTGATGAGCGACGTGGGGAGCGCGGCCCTGTACCCGGTCGATAAGACGACGTTCCTCATGGGGCCGACCGAGGCGGTGGAGCAGGTGATGGACCAGGCGGGCAAGGGCGGCGAGGGCACGCTGGGGCCGGCGGTGACCGCCGCGGCGGGCAAGCACCACGTCGTCGGCAGCCTGCGCCCCGCCGCGCTGAACGAGACCATCGGCAACATGATCCCGCCCATGATCGAGGGGCTCAAGCCGCTGCTCGAGGCACCGCTGGCTTACGCCACCCTCGACTTCGGCAAGGAGGCCAAGCTGCAAGGTCGCCTCGTCTGCGCCGGCGAGTCGGATACCAAGACCGCAGTCACGGCCGCCAAGGGCCTCGTCGCCCTGATCCAGCAGTACGCCCTGGAGCCGGGCGAGAAGGAACTGGAGAAGATGCCCAAGGGCAAGATCGATAACTTCAAGAAGCTCTTCAAGGAGTTCGGTGACGCCCTCAAGAAGGCGCCGATCGAGGCCAAGGGCAAGGAAGTGACGATGGAGTTGGCGCTCAAGGCCGACCTGCCGACGATCGGCCAGGGGCTGCTGGAAGGACTGAGGGTGGCCAGGGGACAGGCCGGCAGCATCAACAGCTCCAACAACCTCAAGCAGATGGTGCTGGCCATGCACAACTACGCCACCGACAACGCCAATGTGTTCCCGCCCGCGGCGATCACCGACAAGGACGGCAAGGCGCTCTTGAGCTGGCGTGTGACCATCCTGCCTTACGTCGAGCAGGACAACCTGTACAAGCAGTTCAAACTCGACGAGCCGTGGGACAGCGCGAACAACAAGAAGCTGCTCGAGTACATGCCCCGGGTTTACATGACGTCTTCGGCGGAGGGCGAGGATCCCAAGGTGAAGCCGACAAAGACGCACTACCGCGTCTTCCACGGCAAGGGGGCGGCCTTCGAGGGAACCAAGGGGGCGCTTCTGCCGGCTGACTTCACCGACGGCACGTCGAACACGATCCTGATCGTGGAAGCCACCGACGCGGTGCCGTGGACCAAGCCCGAGGAGCTGCCCTTCGACCCCAAAAAGGACCTGCCGAAGCTGGGATTGAAGGACGCCGAGCGGTTCAACGTCGCCTTCGCCGACGGCTCGACGAGGTCGCTCAAGAAGACGATCGACAAGGACACGCTCAAGGCGCTGATCACGCGCAACGGCGGCGAAAATGTGACGATCCCCGACGATTAACGGCGATGCCGCTTGCGGCTTAGCGTTCGCGCTAAGCCGCAAGCGGCGGTATCTGCTGGCGAAGGCGGCCCCGACTCGGTAGTCTGATCCCCGACGCCGAGTGACCGACGACCACGAATCGAAAGGGGCCGACATGCGAACCGCGCGACCCGGACTCGCCCTGTTGACGGTGCTCCTCCTGACCGCGGCGGGGCGAGGGCAAGAAGATCCGAAGCCGATCAAGAACGGCGACCCGCTGCCCGATACCAAGCCGCTAACGATGGAAGGCGACATCGCCGAGCAGCTCGTCGCGGGGGTGGACAAGTTCCTGCTGCGCGAGATCCACGAAGTGGAGGAGCGTCGGGCGAAGTTCTGGAAGCGCGACTACTCCTCGGTCGAGGCTTACAACAAGTCAATCGAACCCAACCGCAAGCGTCTAGCGCACATCCTGGGTCTGCGTGATCCGCGCGTCCCGTTCGACGCCCCGGAACTGGTCGCCACGACGACGCAGCCCGCCCTCGTTGGCAAGGGCGACGGTTACGACATCTTCGCGGTGCGCTGGCCGGCGTTCGGCGACGTCCACGGCGAGGGGCTGCTGTTGGTCCCGACCGGCGAGAAAAAGAAGGTCGCCGATGTGGTCGCCATCCCCGACGCCGATCAGACACCGGAGCAGATCGTCGGCCTGGTCGATGGGGTGCCGAAGGAGTCGCAGTTCGCCCGCCGACTGGCGGAGAGTGGTTGCCGCGTCATCGTGCCGACTCTGATCGACCGCAAGCTGGAGAAGCGCAACGGCCGGGCCAACCTGACGAGTCGCGAGTTCCTGTACCGCTCAGCGTTCGAGGTGGGACGGCACCTGATCGGCTACGAGTTGCAGAAGGTGCTGGCCGCTGTGGACTGGTTCGCGAAGGGAGGCGGCAAGGACGCGAAGATCGGCGTCATGGGCTATGGCGAGGGCGGGATGCTGGCGCTGTACGCCGGGGCGCTCGACACGCGGATCAAAACCATCTGCGTCAGTGGTTACTTCGGCGATCACTACACGATGTGGGAGGAGCCGATTGATCGCAACGTCTTCGGGGTGTGGGAGCAATTCGGCAACGGAGAACTCGCGGCCATGATCTTTCCGCGGCATCTAATTACCGAAGAGTCTGATGGGCCTGAATTGAAATTGCCAAGCGAAGGAGGCGCTCCAGCGACGTTGGGCCACCCGTTCGGGGGCGGACGCGAAGGGGCGCGCTATGTGCAGATGACCAGGCATTCCAAGTTCCCCACCGACCCTACTACGCTTCACACGTTCCAACTCGGAAAAGATACCAAGGAATACGGCACCTCTGCGCCCCTGAGCGCGCTTATCCACAACTTGGAGCGTGCAGGCAAGTTGACCAATCTTGGCAACCCGCCACAACATCTCCGCAAGGACTTCGATCCCCAGCCGCGTCAGCTCCGGCAGCAGCACGAGATCGACCGCCACAGCCAGCAAGTCCTCGCCGAGTCGCCCTACGTCCGTCGCGAATTCCTGCTCAAGCTCGCCGACATGTCGCAGGCGAGCGGCAACAAGGTCGTTCCTGTCGCGGAGTACGAAAAGACCGCCAAGGAATATCGCAAAATCTTCGCCGAGGACGTCATCGGCAAATTCGACTACGATCTATCGCCGATGAACCCGCGCAGCCGCAAGGCGTACGAGGCCGAGAAGTGGATCGGCTACGAGGTCGTCCTCGACGTCTTCCCCGACGTGTTCGCCTACGGCATCCTCCTGTTGCCGAAGGATCTCAAGAAGGACGAGAAACGCCCAGTCGTGGTCTGCCAGCACGGGCTCGAAGGCCGGCCGCAGGACACGATCGGCAAGCCCGGCTACCCCTACTACAAGGCGTTCGCGGCGGAGTTGGCCAACCGCGGCTTCATCACCTTCGCCCCGCAGAACCTGTACATCGGCAAGGACAAGTTCCGTACCCTGCAGCGCAAGGCCAACCCGCTCGGCAAGACACTCTTCTCCGTCATCGTGCCGCAGCACCAGCAGATCGTCAACTGGCTCAAGACGCTGCCGAACGTCGATGGCGACCGGATCGGTTTCTACGGACTCAGTTACGGCGGCAAGTCGGCCATGCGCATTCCGGCCCTGGTGACCGACTACGCCCTGTCGATCTGCTCGGCCGACTTCAACGAGTGGGTCAACAAGAACGCCTCGACGCGGGCGCCGTACAGCTACGTCTGGACCGGCGAGTACGAGATCTTCGAGTTCGACCTGGGCAGCACCTTCAACTACGCCGAAATGGCGGCGCTGATCGCGCCGCGGCCGTTTATGGTCGAGCGCGGCCACTTCGACGGCGTCGGCACCGACGAGATGGTCGGGTATGAGTTCGGGAAAGTGCGATTCCTGTACGAGGCGCGGCTGAAACTGCCGGGGCGCTGCGAGATCGAGTGGTTCGACGGCCCGCACACGATCAACAGCAAGGGGACGTTCGCCTTCCTGCACAAGCACTTGAAGTGGCCGGCGCCGAAGTGAGCCGCTTGCGGCTTAGCGTCCGCGTCACCGGGGTGGAGCGAACGCTAAGCCGCAAGCGGCTGCGGCTACATCATCACCCCCAGCGCGGCGACGGCGGTGCCGACGGCGAGCAACAACCCCGCCACGATCAGCCGAGCGTGCAGCGAGTAGCAGCGGCGCGGCGGCAGGCTGTCATCGAGCACCTCGATGCGGTACACCTCCAGGAACGGCACCGGGGCGCGGCGGAACCAGCCGGTGATGCGCACGCGCTTCCCCTGGTACTTCCCCGCCCGCAGCAGGCCGAACAGGAAATTCCAGATCTCCAACGGCTGCTGGTAGTCCATGAAGAGGATGCCGGTCTGGTCCCGCAAGACGAAGTCCTTCGACCAGATCAGCCCCGGCACGCCCTTGCCGATGATGTTGCCGGTAAGGGTCGCCGGCACCGGCCGCACCCCCGACACCTTCACCTTGTGCATCAGCGCCGCCACGCTCAGGTGCGGGAAGAAGTCGCGGCGGTAGACGAAGTTCGTCTTGAGCAGGCTGCCCAGCCCGGCCGCCCCGATGGCGGCGCCGATAGCTCCAATCACCCAGCGCTCCGGCGCCACCCAACCCGGGGCCAGCATCGCCCAGGCGCCGACCACGGCGCCCGCGCCCAGCAGCAGGGCGAGCCACGGCAGAAACATCATGAACAGGTCCACGAAGAAGTCGTCCCAGTACGACTCCGGCTTGCGGCGGTCGAAGACCACCAGCGGCTCCTGTCCCAGGTGCGCCGCCTGGTCGGTCAGGTACACGATCCGGTGGGCGACCAGCGGGTGCGTTGAGTTCAGCTCGTAGAGCTTGGCCCACGGGTTCCACAGGTCCCACTGCATCGCACTCTTGATGTTCTCCACGTCGGGGTGGCGCGCGTCGGTGCCCCGGCCGACCGACGAGGCCACCACCAGGCTCACCGCCTGCCGGTCGTCGAAGATGTTCAGTGCCCGCAAGGCCACGCCGGCGGAGACTCGCTCCTCCTTTTTCTTCTTCTTGTCCTCTTTCTCCTCGTTCGCGTCCTCCGCCGTTTTCCCCTGCGACGCCAGGCCGTAGGCGATCTTCACCAGGGCCATCGCCAGGGCGTTCGGGTTTTTCGTCACGCGGCCGGCGAAGCGGTCGGCGAAGTACTCGCGCGTGCGGCTGAACCACAGGACGATGTACTCCGTGACGATGTACAGCACGTACGCCCCCACCACGACCGCCCAGGAAAACTCCTTCCCCTTGCCGCGCCCCTGGCCCAGGCGGACGCCGACGCGGTAGATGTAGAACAGCAGCAGCGGCACCAGCTGCGCCACCGTCATCAGGACCATGTCCCAGTTGTGGACGTGCCCCATCTCGTGGGCGATGACCGCCTCCACCTCCGCGGGCTCGAGCAGTTCGAGGATGCCGCGGCTGAAGACGATGCGGGCGTTGCCGGGAACATGGCCGTAGGTGAATGCCGTCGGCGCCCCGTCGTCGATGATGCCGAAGCTGGGGAACTTCATCCCCTCTTCCTCGCAGACGCGCTCGACGAAGGCGCGCAGGTGGTCCGGCAACTGGTCGGGCCGGACCCAGCGCATGTGGTAGAACCAGCGCAGACTCAGGTCCATGAACCACGGGCCGAGGCCGTACTGCAGCAGGGCGACGCAGACGCCGATCACCAGGGCGACCGTCTCGTTGAGGCCGCCGAACTGGACCGCGGTGATCAGGGCGAGCACCAGCAGGCCGTAGAGCAGGGTCAGCGTCAGCACGGAGCGGATAAAGAGGTTCGGCAGGGCGAGCAGCCCCGCGGCGATGTCCTGCAGCCGGCCATGCGCCTTCTCACGCGCCTCGGGGTCGGACTCGGCGACCAACTCCTGCCGCGCCGCCGGCTCCGGCAGGTCCAGTTGCACGCCGCCGCCGACGGCGCGGTCGAGCGCCTGGGCCGACATCCACAGGCCGCCGCAGGTGGGGCACTCCTCCACCTCGGCGTCGCGGTCGGGCAACTTGCCGCGCTCGAGGCAGGTCTCGCAGCGCGGGCAGCGATCCTCGGTCGCGGTGCGGTCGCGCAGCCCCTGGCCCAGCTCGCGTTCGAGGGCCTGGGGCTGCTGGCTGAATTCGTAGATGACGCCGCGGTCGAGCCAGACGCCGTGGCAGCGCGAGCAGACGTCGATGACGACGGCTTGCCGCGCCTGCTGCTCGCCGAGCGTCGCTTCGTTACAGTGCGGACAGCGCATGAATTGGCTCCTCCGTACACGGAAGTGAATCAGAGTCTCTTCAAGTAACTTCGCCCGCCGGGCCGCGCCCTTGCGCCGCGGCCGCGGAGAAGGAGGCGCGAACGAGTCTGCGAGGGGACGGTTTCATTTTAGCGGC
>Ga0116217_10000628_pt1 | contig 35435 bp, 34 predicted proteins | sample Sb_taG_6_FD_89697 | JGI IMG/M metagenome (GOLD analysis project Ga0116217, IMG submission 89697) | Peat soil microbial communities from Weissenstadt, Germany - Sb_50d_4_PS metaG | ecosystem: Environmental > Terrestrial > Soil > Wetlands > Peat | place: Germany: Weissenstadt | collected 2010-09-21 | reverse complement strand
GCTGCCGTGGCGGGGCACCGCACGACCTTCCTCCATCCCTTCTACTCCCTCGACGCGCTCAAGCCCGGAGACCTGGTGGAGTTCCAGACGGCCGCCTGGTCGTGCAGCTACACGGTGAGCCAGCAGCCCTTCTCGGTGCTGCCGACCGACACCTCGGTGGTGACGAACACGCCGGGACAGTTCAGTCTGACCCTCACCACCTGCACCCCGCGTGGATCGGCCTCGCACCGGCTCGTGGTCAAGGCGCAGCTCGTGTCGTCGAGCCTCCGTAGCGCCGGACGGCAACGGCGTTAGCAAGGAACGGGAACTGCTTCGCGAGCTGAACTGCTCGGCGAGTAACGTCGGCACCGGCCGAACAACTCATGCTCACCATCTCGTCGACAGGCGCAACATCGATCACCGCCCTGGTCCTCGCCGTCTTCGGGGCGTCGACGGTCGAGATGGTGGAGGCGCTCACGCTCGTCGTAGCGGCCGGCACGCGCAGTTGGAGGTCGGCGCTCGAGGGAACCGCGGCCGCCCTGGCGGTTCTGGCGACTCTCACCGCGGCTGTCGGTGTCCCGATCGCCACGTACCTGCCCATCGACACCCTGCGAGTAATCGTAGGGACGCTTCTGCTGCTCCTCGGTCTTTCCTGGTTGCGCAAGGCCGTGCTGCGCGGTGGAGGACGTCTCGCCAAGCACGACGAGGACGCCATATACGCGCGCACGGTCGACGACCTCACACGTTCGAGCGAAGGCGCTGCGAACCGCGACACCGCAGCGTTCATCGTCGCCTTCAAAGGGGTTTTGCTCGAGGGCTCCGAGGTCGTCCTCATCGTGATCAGCCTCGGGTCGAGCGCTCACCGTCTCGGGATCGCGGCAGCTTCGGCGGGTGCGGCGGTCCTGGTCGTAGGCGGGGTCGGAGCCGTAGTCGCCCGCCAACTGTCGTCTGTCCCGGAGAACGTGCTGAAGAGCGTGGTGGGGGTGATGCTCACGAGCTTCGGAGTCTTCTGGGTCGGCGAGGGAGCCGGGGTGAGCTGGCCGGGCGGCGATCTGGCACTTCCGGTTCTGATCGGAGCCTTCGCAGCGTCGGCCGCGGCGATGGTCGTAGTGCTTCGTCACGGAAAGTCGGCCAACCTCGGTGGGACTGGCGCGGTCTCGAGTCCGGCGTCCGAGACCCTTGGACAGGACGTGAGGACGTGATCCGCTCGCTGAGTAGGGGGCTCGCGAAGAGCGGGCATCTCCTCATGTCCTTTCTGGTGGACGACACTCCCGAGGTCCTGGTACTCGGTGCGTTGGTGGTCGGTGCTGCATACGGGCTTCGCAGCGTTCACCCGCTCGCATACGTGGGCTTGCCCTTTATCGCCGTGGCGGGCCTGGCTTTCAGCGTGTGGCGCGCACGCCGACCGCCTGTCTCCGAGCAACGGCCCGGTCCAGAGCTACCGGGGCCTGCGACCCAGCGAAGGGACCAAACCCTCGACGGCTAGGAAGCTGTAGCGGCTCCGGCCCCGTCGTTCGACGCTGCTCCGAGGGGGCCCAGCTTCCCGGCCAGGTCGCGCACCCCCGACAGAACGTTCGTGAGCTCCATCGGGAGGAGCAGCTTCGACGACGGCGAGCTAGCCACCTGGCGGAGCGCGTCGAAGTACTGCAGCAGCACAGTGTTCGGGTCGACGCCGCGCGCGATCTCCGAGATCTTGTCCAGAGCGAGGGAGAACCCTTCGGCGCGCAGGATCGCGGCCTGGCGGTCGCCTTCGGCGGAGAGGATCTTTGACTGCTTCTGGCCCTCTGCCACCGTGATTGCCGACTGCTTCTGTCCCTCGGACTCCGTGACCACTGCGCGCCGGGTTCGCTCGGCGGACATCTGGCGTGTCATCGCCTCCTGGACTTGGGGCGGCGGATTGATCTCGCGCACCTCGACGTTCGTCACCTTCACTCCCCAGCGCTCGGTCACGTCGTCGAGCTTCGTCCGTAGGACGGTGTTCATCTCCTCGCGCTTGGAGAGCACGTCGTCGAGGCTCATGTCGCCGACGACGCTCCGCAGCGTGGTGGCGGCGATGTTCTGCGCAGCTCCTGCAAAGTTCTGCACCTGGAGAACCGACATCACGACGTCCACGACCTTGTAGAAGATGATGAAGTCGATCGAGATCCCGGCGTTGTCGCGAGTGATCGCCGACTGGTGGGGTATCTCGAGGTAGGCCTCTCTCAGGTCGACCCAGTTGGCGCGGTCGGTTATCGGGTTGATCAGGATCAGCCCTGGGCCCCGAGACCCGAGGGAGCGCCCGAGGCGGAAGAGCACGATCCGCTGGTACTCCCGGACGATCTTTATGGACATAGCCGTCAGCAGCACGAGCAGCACGCCGACCACTACGACTGGGATAACGATGATCATGCTCGTCTCTCTTCCTCGATGGCACGTGCTTCGCCGGGTCCGGGTGCCGCGTCCGACCACACGCGCAGGCGCAGTCCCTCGATCTCCATGACCTCGATCGGCGTGCCTGCCGGCAGCGGGCCGCACATCGACTCTGCACTCCAGCTCTCTCCGTGGACCCGCACCGTGCCGACAGGGTTCAGGTCGGTGACGACCACACCAGTAGATCCCAGCAGACGGTTAGGGCCTACGTCGGCCTGACGCCGGCGCAGAGCCGGGAGGGTCAGCGCCCCTGCCGCCAGTGCACCTGCGGAGACGAAGGCCGTCGAGGAGAGCAGCACCCAGGCGATCGTGGTTCGCGAGGAGGGTGACACGAGCGACATCGCCGTCACGACGAATGCGACCGACGCAGCCACCCCCACGGCGCCGGCGGCGAGGAGTCCGTGCGGCCCCGTGTGGACGCCCACCGCTATGCCCACGGCTACGACCACCAAGACGGCCAATGCGACCAGACCCACGGGGCCTCCTATTCCTGGCCCGTCGACCCCATGCTACGGCCGTGGGTTCCCCACGTGTAGGGCAGGGAGTCCCTTTTGACCGGGGCGGGTCAGTCCTCCGAGCCTGAAAGTCCGAGCAGCGTCGTGACGCCGTGGTCGCGCCCGGCGGTGTAACCACCGTCGACGGGAAAGGCGTGCCCGGTCACGAACGAGGCGTCCTCGGAGAGCAAGAAGGCCGCCGCGGCAGCGATCTCCTCGGGCCGTCCCATCCTCCCGAGCTTGTGCTCCTTCACGATCAGCCGACGGGCCTCTTCCATCCCGGGTAGGCCGAAGACCCCCTGGGTCATCGGGGTGTCGATGAAGCCGGGGCAGATGGCGTTCACGCGGATCTGTCGCCCGGCGTAGTCGATGGCCATGTTCTTCGTGAGGATGACCACCCCTCCCTTCGACGCGCTGTAGGCGCTTCCGCCTGCCGTCCCCTCGAGGCCCTCGATGCTGGCGATGGTGACGACGGATCCCCGACTCCCCCCCACCGGCTCCTGCTCGAGCATCTGCGCGATCACGTGCTTGGCGACGAGGAACGTCCCGGTGAGGTTGGCCGAGATGACGCGCAGCCATTCTTCGAGGGGAAGGGTATGCACCGGGCCCCCGCCGGCCACGCCCGCGGCGTTGACCACGCCGTCGACACGCCCGAAGAGGCGCACGGTGCTCGCAACGAGACCGGCAACCTGCTCCTCGTCGGTCACGTCGACGGTCTCGTCGTGCCATGAAGGCGCCGAGGTTTCCGCGACGGATGCGGGAGAGACGGATGCGGGCGAGACGTCCGCCCCGACCACCTCGGCTCCCTCGGCCACGAGCCGGCTCGCACAAGCGTGGCCGATGCCCGAGGCCGCCCCCGTGACGATGACCACCTTTCCTTCAAGACCGCGCATGGCGCTCTCCTCTCCGGGCTGCTACGAACTGACCACTGTGAAGCTTGCTCTCTTCTACGAGATCCCCGTGCCCAAGCCCTGGGATGCCGAGAGCGAGCACCGCGCCTATCAGAACACCCTGGAGCAGGCCATCGCCGGCGACAAATTCGGTTGGGATGCCTTCTGGACCGTCGAGCACCATTTCCTGAAGGAGTACTCGCACTGCTCGAACCCTGAGGTGCTCTACGGGGCCATCGCGGCCCGGACCGAGCGGATCCGGCTCGGCTACGGCGTGCGGCTCATGCCAAAGCCCTACAACCACCCTGTTCGCACCGCCGAATCGGTCGCGGTGCTCGACCTCATCTCCAACGGGCGGGTCGACTTCGGCACGGGCCGCTCAGCGACACGCGCGGAGCTGGAGGGCTTCGGCATCGACCCCACCGAGACCCGTGACATGTGGCAGGAGGCGATCAGGCACGTCGTCGGCTGCTGGACCCACGACGAGTACGAGTTCGAGGGGGTCCATTGGCAGATGCCGCTCAGGCGCGTCCAGCCGAAGCCCCTGCAGAAGCCGCATCCCCCGCTGTGGGGCGCCACCACCAGCGACGAAGGTCACCGCCAGGTGGGCGAGCTCGGACTCGGGCTGTGCTCGTTCGCGGTGGGCGTCTCCCCCTCGGAAGTGAAGGCGAAGGTCGACATCTACCGCGAGGCGGTGCGTGCGTGCACCGATCCCATCGGGAAGTTCGTGAACGACGCAGCGGCCACTTTCACGATGGCGGTGTGCTCTGAGAGCCGTGCGGATGCGATGGAGGTCGCGCGCGAGTCCTTCGAGTGGTACCCGAAGACCGGCGCGCGTCAGATCGGAACGCTCACCGACTGGATGGCCGAGCGCAACCAGGCTCTCGGCAACTACTCGTACGCGGCCGAGATGAAGTCTCACGAAGACAGCGGCGCTCTGGACCTGCTGAGCCTCGAGTACCTCATCGACGCGAACGCTTGTGTCCTGGGGACTCCCGCAGAGTGCCTCGAGACGTGCCGGCTCTACCAAGAAGCAGGGATCGACCTGCTGCTGTGCCTGGTGAACCCCTATAAGGTCCCCCACGAATCGGTGATGAAGACCATCGAGCTGATGGGGACAGAGGTGATCCCGAAGCTTCGCGATTGAGCCACCAAGCCCTTCATGCGGGCGTCACTGCGTTCGGTGGGGGGATGGTACCGGGACCGGTCGTACGACAGCCGGCTTTGATGCTCGGGTCGGGAGCCTTCGGGAGCGACGGTGGAACCACGAACGCAGGCTTCGCTCCGAGGTCCACCATGTCGAGCAAGTCGCTCGCGTTGGCATCGCGTCTGGTCAGCGCGGGAAGGTTCCACTTGGTCTCGACCAGCTTGAGGATCGAGGTGTGGTCGTGGACGACGTGGGAGACGTAGTCGCGCTTGGCGTATGGGCTCACGACCCCCGCCGGCACTCGGAACCCGTAGCGGTCGTAGGCGCCGGGCAGATCGGGTGGAACCGTGATCGCCGGTGGGACGTCGTCGGGTAGGACCGCCTTCGGAGGCGGCACGTGGTCGAAGTACCCGCCGTGCTCGTCGAAGGTCCACACGAACAGAGTCTTCGACCATCCGGGCCCGGTCATGAGCGCGTTCACCACCTGTCCGAAGAAGGCCTCTCCGTACTGGATGTCCTGTGGGTTCTCTTCCGAGGTGGTGTCGAAGTCAGGGTCGACAAGCGAGAACCCTGGCAGGGTCCCGGCCGCGGCATCGGAGAAGAAGTTCTCGATCCCGACCACAGAGTTGTCCTTGTTCGTCTCGCCGATGAGAGACGGGTAGATGAACGACGTGGGAAGGGTCGAGTAGTAGTTCTTCCAGGCGACGCCGTAGCGGCTGAGTGTCGTGAAGATCGTCCCGTTGGGAGGCACGGGGCTCGGGAAGGTGTCATCCACCAGCCCGTAAGCGGTTCCGGACACGAGGAACCGGCGATTGGGCAAGGTCTGAGCGAGGACGGAGCTGAAGAAGCGGTCGGCGATGGGAAAGGTCCTGGCCAACGCGTAGGTGAAGGGGAGGTCGCTCTCGGTCCAGTAGCCCATGGCAACAGGGCCGCTCGGGCTTCGCACGAACCCGCCCAGCTTCCCGTCGTCGTACTGCTGGTGTGAGGCGTCCCAGTCCTGCGACGGATGGCCGTTCAGCTGGCAGGGAGTGGGCATCTCGAACGCGTGGACGAGGTTGCCGCTCGCGTCGAGGTTCGCGGCTGTCGGCTTTCCGTCCTTCCCGATTTTGAAGCCGTCGCCGCGTCCGAGCACTCCCAGGTAGTTGTCGAAGGAGTGGTTCTCCAGCATTAGAACCACGATGTGCTCGATCTGCGGCATCGTGTCGGTTCCCGGTGGGACATGGGAGAACGGCAGCGATCCCGCCTCGCGAGTCGCAGCACCCGCGGGCACGCTGACGGCTGCCGACCGGGAGGTGGTCCCACCCGAGCAAGCCGAGAGCTCCAGCCCACCGAGAGCCGCGGTCGTGGCGCCTGCGAGCGCCCCCTGCAGAAATCTTCGCCTGTTCATGTCGACACTCTTGCATTCATCAAACTGTGGCCCCTCCAAGACAAACGCCCTGGTGACGAACACTAGATCCGATAATTGTTCTCAAGTTGTTGAGTTCATGGTCCGAAATAGCTACGTGCGTTCGGGCGGCCCTCTCGCAAAGACAAAGTCCTGGTTCGGCGCCAGCCCGGCGAGGTTGTTCGCGATCCTGAGCGTTCTTCCGATCGTCGTGCTCGGTTTGGTGCTGAGCGCAACCATGCGCCAGGTGGTCCAGAACCGGTACCTGAGCACCTATGCCCAGACCTCCGACCTGACCATCAACTCCCTCGCCTCGATTGTCGTGGCGACACCCGGTTTGGCGGACAGCTTCGAGAACGCCAGTCCCAACTCCGCCAATTCCGCGGCCGGCGTGCTCCAGTCGATGATCGCAGCCGACCGCGAGACCGCCAGCCTCGCCGGCCTCGTCGCCTTCGACCCGCAAGGCGACGTCGTCTTCTCCTCGAACGCGAGCCTGGAAGGCAAGAGGTCCGCAGCCCCTCCCAGCGTCACCAAAGCCTTCAAGTCGGGCCTGACCGTCGCGGACTTCGTGAGCGCCGCACCCCGCTCGTTGCACCTGAACGGAGAGGTGGTCGAGTTGGCCGTGCCGATCCGGATAGGCAAGACAATCCCCGTAGTGGTCCACGCGTACAGCTCGGCCGCCGGTCTCAACTCGAGCATCTCCGCCGGTGTCCTGCGCGTCAATTGGGTCCTCGGCGCGGGACTCGCCGTGTTGTGGCTGATCCTCTTCCCGGTCGTGATCTCGGCATCGCGCAGGCTCAGGCGTCAGTCCAGCGAGAACGCACACCTGGCCCTGCACGACTCCCTCACCGGCCTCGCGAACAGGAACCTCTTCGCCGACCGGCTCTCCCACGCGATCGCCGAAGCCAGACGTCGCGACGAGAAGGTGGGGCTGCTCTTGCTCGACCTCGACAGGTTCAAGGAGGTGAACGACTCCCTCGGCCATCAAGAAGGTGACCGCCTGCTGTGCCAGATCGCAGAGGCCCTCGTCGGCGCGGTGAGAGACCACGACACCATCGCGCGTCTCGGTGGGGACGAGTTCGCGGTGATCCTCACGGGCGTAAAGGACATCGACGATGCACTCGTCGCTGCGAGGCGCGTATCCTCGGTCCTCGAAGTACCGCTCGACTTCAACGGAGTCGCGGTCACACCTCAAGCCAGCATGGGCATCGCGTTCTATCCCGACAACGGGCACGACGGCGACACCCTTCTCGTGAAGGCCGACATCGCGATGTATTCGGCGAAGGCGAACCGCCAGGATCTGTGCCTATACGACCCGGACAAGGACATGAGTGCCTCCGCCCGGCTGGGGCTGGTGACGGAGTTGCGGCGCGCGCTCGTGCACGACGAGATCATCTGTCACTACCAACCGCTCGCGCGGATGATCGACAAGGGCGTCTGGGGAGTAGAAGCACTCGTGCGCTGGGAGCATCCCACGCGCGGCACGCTCTCACCCGCAGAGTTCCTTCCGGTGGTCGAGCAGGCCGGTCTCATCGACTCGCTGACTCGACGTGTGCTCGCGGTCGCGCTCGCGCAGTGCAGGTCTTGGCGCGACGACGGCCTCGACCTCGTGGTTGCGGTCAATCTGTCGGCGCGCTCGCTCAGGGATCCGGCGCTTCCGGACCTGATCTTCGACGCCTTGTCGGTTGCCGGGGTGCCGCCGGACCGGCTGGAGCTGGAGATAACCGAGGAGGCCCTGTTGGAGGACCCCACCCAGGCGAAGATCATGCTCGAGACGCTCGCCGCCGGCGGCATACACATAGCGCTGGACGACTTCGGGACCGGGTACTCGTCGCTTGCGTACCTGTCGCATCTGCCGGTCAGCAAGGTCAAGATCGATCGCGCCTTCCTCCAGGACATGGGCAGGGACGAGATGAGCGAGAAGATCGTCGCGACCGTGATCGACCTCGGCAGGCGGCTCGGCATGGACGTGCTCGCCGAAGGTGTGGAGACATCCGAGGTCTGGGACCGCCTGGTCGGGCTCGGTTGCCCTCAGGCACAGGGCTACTACCTGGCGAGGCCGATGCCACCTGATGCGATGAGGGACTGGGCATCCGACCACCAATGTGGCGCGCCGATCGAGCTCGAACCCGCTCGCACCTGACCAGCCGGGATCCCGGTGCTGCTGCCGGACAGAGCTCGACCAGCCGCCCGCATCTTTGCTTGTGACCTTCGGTCAGGCAGCCTCGGGGACCAGGCCGCTGTTTCGCAGCGCCTCGTCGACGAAGCGCCGCACCGTCGCAGACCAGTAGAACCCGATGTGCCCGCCGTGATACGTGGCCAGGGCAGGGCGGTCCCAGTGGAGCCAGAGGCGCCTCGCGTGGCCGAAGGTCGCCATCCGGTCGCCCAGTCCCCCGAATACGTAGCGGTGCTCGAACGGCACCCGACAGCCGAGCGCGAACGGGGAGACGACCCGGTGGACGGAGTCCGCCATCGGCCCGAGCGCGCCGAAGCTCAGGGCTCGCCCGGCGACCTGCGGCGGGCTGTGACGCCGGAACAGATCCGGGAGGTCCACGACGGGAATGCCCGCGATCACACAGTCGAGCCCGTCTTCGAGGCCGGCTACGAGCGAGACGACGTGGCCGCCGAGCGAATGCCCGAACAATCCGATCCGCCTCGCAGAATGCCGAGAGCGCAGAAGTCCGACGACACTGCGCACGTCCCAGGCGGCTTGTGCCAGCCCATGCATGCTGTCGACGAGGTCGATCGACATGAACCCCTCTCCCGGTGTCGACCCCGATGCTCGAGGACCGTGCAACGGGAGGACCACCACGGCGACGTTGATTCCCTTGGCATGCAGCTGACCGGCTTTGAAGGATCGCAGGTCCATCAAAGGGTTCTGGCCCATGCCGAAGCCGTGGACACAGACGAGCCACGTCCCGGTGTCGTGACTCGAAGGAGCTCGGGATATCCACGCGTGCGCTCTTCGATTGCGCTCGTGGGCCAGCCAGCGCTCGCGGCCCGGCTCGCCCGGGTGAGGCTCCCAGCCGCTCGTAAAGCGCACGTGCTCGTACCTGAAACCTGCGACGGGCCGGACGCGGCTCGTGACCCCTGACGGCTCCGGGGGGGTCCGGTGGTACGCGGCCGGATCGTCCAGCCAGCCCCTCTCGGCGAAGAGGCCTTGTGCAGCAGCCAGGTCCGCGACGGCGAACGCAATGGCGTCGTCATCGGGGATGAGACGCGGATGGCGGAACATCGCGATCATCAGCTCGTCCAGGAACACCTGCGCGGCCAGCCCGAACGTCGTGCGAACCGGAACCACTGTGTCGTCGCCGGCGTTCGCGGTCGTCCGCACGTTGGCGCGTCGCAGGAACACCGCCGCGCGGGGTAGGGCCTGAAGGGCTCCGAGAGTGCGCGGATCGAGAGCCGCGCCCCTCGCACCAAGGTAGAGGCGTTCGACGGGGCTCTTCGAGGCAGCCCCGTCTTCGCGCACGTGGTTCAGCCTAGGTGTGCCAGTGCTCGAGGGCGCGCCACCGAATTTCGAAACCTCTTCGATCGCGCGAGAGGCCGCACCGTGGCACGCTCTTCTCAGGCGTCCAACACCGCCAACTCGCGTGCAGCCTGCGATGCCTCGTCCTCGGGAGCAGGTTGCGCGCTGGGAGGTTGAGCAGGGAGGAACGCGACCGACATGGCGGCTCCCGCGGCGGCAACCCCGCCGGCGACGAGGCAGCCGATGCTCATGCCATGGATGAATGCGTGCGAGGCCGCGCTTTGCACTGCGCGTCCCGCGCTGGTCTGGCCGGCCGCACCGAGGCGGCTCGCAACCTCGAGGGCGGCCCCGACCGACTGGTGCGCGATGTGAGTGAGCGTTCCGGGAAGGCGGGCCGGCAAGCTGCTCGTGAGCCGGCTGCCGTAGACAGACGCGTAGACGCTCCCGATGACGGCGACGCCCAGCGTCCCTCCGAGAAGCCTGGTCGTGTCGTTCACGGCCGACCCGACACCTGCCTTGAACTTGGACACGGCTCCCATGATCGACTCGGTGGCGGGCGCGGCCGTGAATCCCATCCCGAGGCCGTAGAGCACCATCTGGGCCGCGATCGTCCCGTAGCCGATGCTCGTGGTGAGGTTCGAGACCCAGACGTAGAAGCCCGTCACGGCCAACAGCCCGGCCGTGACCACGAGCTTCGTGCCGAACTGCACGGCGAGCTTCGTCCCAAGGACTGATCCGACCGCGACGGAGGTGGCGACGGGCAAGAGGTGTACGCCTGTGGACAGTGGGCCGAATCCCCTCACGAACTGGAAGTACTGCGTCATCAAGAAGATGAAGCCGAACAACGAGAAGAAAGCGACGGTCACAGCACCACTCGCAGCGGTGAAGCGCGGGATCTTGAACAGCGAAACGTCGAGCATCGGCGCGCGAGCTTGACGTTCCCAGAGGATGAAGGCTCCAAAGACCACCGCGGTGACCGAGAATCCGATCAAGCTGCGAGTGCTCTGCCATCCGTAGGTGGGCGCCTCGATGATCGTGAAGACCAGGAGCGCCATCGCTGCCGTGGACATCGCGAAGCCCGGTACGTCGATCTTCTCGGCGCCCGGGTCACGCGAGGTCGGGACGGTGAACGCGACCAGTGCTGCACCCGCGGCTGCGACCGGTGCCATCACGTAGAAGATCGACTCCCACCCGAAGTGCTCGAGGAGCCAACCGCCGATGATCGGGCCGAGAGCGACTGCGATCCCCGCGTTGGCTCCCCAGAGCCCGATCGCCTTTGCCCTCTCCTTTCGGTCTGTGAAGACGTTGGCGATGATCGAAAGAGTCGCGGGGAAGATCATCGCGGCCCCCACCCCCATCACCGCGCGGGCGACTATCAGCTCACCGGCGGTTGTGGTGAGACCACCGGCGAGGCTCGCGACGCCGAAGAGTGCCAAGCCGGCGATGAGCATGCCCTTTCGGCCGAGACGGTCCGAGAGGCTGCCCGAAGTGAGCAGCAGCGCCGCGAACGCAAGGTTGAAGGCGTCGACCACCCACTGCAACTGGCTCGTCGACGCGTGCAGCTGGCGCACGAGCGTGGGGAGAGCCACGTTCACGATCGTGGTGTCCAGGTTGATCGCGAACGCTGCGAGCAGGAGAGAGAACAGGATCAGCGGTCGTCGGTTCGAATCCATGAGCCTCACTCTCCGATATGGACTTGAGAAAGTCAAGTAATAAGTTGTAAAACTAAAGCACCGTCGGCTATGATCGAGAGGTGCGCTCCTACGGCCAGTACTGCGCGGTGGCGAAGGCTCTGGATGTGATCGGGGACCGCTGGAACCTCCTCATAGTCCGTGAGCTGCTTCTTCGAGGGCCCATTCGCTACACCGACATCCAGAGAGGACTCCCGGGAATCGCGTCGAACCTGCTGGCGGAGCGCCTGCGGGACCTCGAGGAGGCGGGAATCGTCGGCAAGGAAGCCGCCCCTCCGCCCGTGGCGACGACCCTCTTCGAGCTCACCGACTCGGGAGCTGAGCTCGGGTCCGTGATCGCGGCGCTCGGGAAGTGGGGCGCGCGCTTCATGGCCGACCCCACCGGCGACGAGGTGTTCATGAGCCACTGGCTGGCTTTCCCTGTTTCTCTCTACCTCTTCGACCAGCCACCCTCCGAGCCGCCGGTGTCGATCGAGGTGAGAGCCGCGGACGAGCCGGTGGTGATCGAGACCGTCGAGGGGCGCGTGCGAACGAGGCTCGGGACCGCTGCCGATCCGGACCTCGTCCTCGAAGGCCCGGCCCCACTCGTGCTCGGCGTGATCAGCGGACAGCTCCCTGTCGGCGACGCCAGAGCGCTCGGACTCGAGACGATCGGCGACCTGAAGGCGCTCGCGCGCCTTCGCACAGAAGTGCGCTCGGAGCGCCCCGACGACGAAAGCTTCTCTGACGACGCTCGAGTCCTCGCCGGTCGCGTGCATGCGGTGCGGTCACGTGCAAGCGGTGCGGTCGCGCGGTGACCGAAGAGGAAGGGGATCGTGGTCTCAGCCCGAAGAGATGGGGACTGCACCGAATGAGTCGTAGGCGCGTCCCTGAGTCTCTGCGAGGGCGGACCCGGCGCGGACCTGGAAAGGGCTGATCCCACCCGGCTCCCACGGCCCGACCGAACCGAGGCGCACGGCGTCCGCCGACTTGGGTGTCACCCCGAACAGGTTTCGTGCCCACGAGACAGGTCTGTCTGCGATCTCGAACCAGTCGAGTCGCAGATAGTCGATGCTCCCCTCACAGAGTGCACCGCGCCGCATGGCGTCGGCGAGCCGCACCGCCATCCCGGCCTCCGAAAGGTGGCCAGGGGAGGACTCGAACAGCCCGGCGCCCGACGCGAGGTAGCCGGTCTCGAACAGCGAGACCACCATTGCGAGCAACGAGAAGGCGTGCATGTCGTCGTTCGCGCGGGCGATGAAGGCGAACACCTCGAGCTCCGATTCCACTGAAGTGCCGAAGTCCGCGAGCACGTGCACCCAGTCGTGCTGGGCCAGGAGCGGAGGTGCCGAGCCGACCATCCCGGGATAGACGAAACCTCGTGCTCGGTAGAACTCGGTGACTCGCCGTCCGAGTGTCCCGGGCGGAAATTGCTCCAATTCCGCCCATTGCACGGCGAGCGCGGCATCGTTCACATCGAGCTCCCATGCCGATGACAAAGAGCGCGAGGTGTGCAGGGCTCGAGTGTCGGCTTCGGTCCAAGTGGCCGTGTAGCCGTTTCGCTCGAAGTCGAAGGCGGCAAGGCCGAGGCTCCCTTCGGCAAAGCGCTACGCGACCTCCAACATGCTCTCGTCGACCAGAAGCTCTGCCGCGAAGCCCCCGACCTTCGCGGTCACCTCGGCCGGGATCGGCCGCAGGACGAGGGCACCGAGCACCATCATCTGGACGATCCGCGTCCGGAATTCGATCGTCCTCGCCGCCAGGGCTTCGGCGAACTGCTCGGGATCAATCGGCTCGGGGTCGAGGATCGCCGAGTACCCGGTCATGGCGTTGAAGACGGCGCCGACCAAGGCTCTTTGGGTCGTGGTGAGGCCCTGGGCGGGGGCGATCGCCGAGATCACTCCGCGCGAGAGCATCTGCACCTCTGCCGGGCCCGGGGGGTGAAGGTTGGCCGTGTCCGCTGTCGGAGGCGGGGTTGGCACCTCGCCGCCTAATCCGTTTCTCCGGCGGCGTTGTGGAGCCCGGTGTGAAGGAAGTGCACCGCGGCCTCCATCCAGTCGCCCTCGGGTGTGAGATCGCTTCGAGTGAGCGCTGCCCCGAAGGGCGCGTTCCAAAACTTCGTGTCGCCCGGGCGCTCCGGCCCCCAGGGCCCGATGTACAGATAGGGCGCGTCGCTGTAGCCGTCTCCGGGAGACGCCCCGAGGTTCACCCGTGCACCCGACGCGGTCGCGACGTTGGTCCCGGCGTCGAAGTGCTCGGGCCAGAGCTGGATCGCCGCCGGGTCGCCCTCCGGCGGCGAGGAGGCCAGGACCCGGTCGAGGGCCTTCCAGGCCAGTTCGTACCAGTCCGCCAGGATCGCCGGCCGAGTGGTCGTCGATCTGGATCTTCCGGTCGATCTCCCCGAGCGGAGGCGTGTCGGGCCCGGTGGAGAAGTCGGAGCGCAGGTCGGCGCCGGCGAAGAGTGCGAGGTCCCGAAGCGTCGAGCCCGAAATGGCCATCGAACCTGCGCCTTCGGTGGTCTCGCGCACGAGCACCCCGCCCGCGACCCTCAGCGTCTCCCCGCCGTCGCCGTAGGCGGGGGTCGCGAAGCCGCCGGGACTCGCTCTCAACCCGAAGCGACCGCTCACCGCATAGCGCCGCCTGCCCATGACGTGCGCAGCGATCCGGTGAATCTCGTTTCGGGTCGTCGTGTAGCCCGGCGGCAACTCGCCGGTCCTGCCGTTCACCTTTCGACCACGTGGTCGCACACAGCTCCTCCTTCGCCCCCGCACCTATCATGACGGCCACGACGGCCCTCAAAGGGAGGCGACGCGATGCCATCGATCAGATACTCGGCACGTCCGGCGGAGAAGGTGCGCAACCGAGAGGTCGAGGCGACGTCCACCCCGATCTGGTCGAAGGCGGTGACGGTCGTCTTCGAGACCGATCCCGAGCTCGTGGCCTCGGTCCTTCCGAGGCCCCTCGAGGCCTCCTCGCACACGGCCCGCCTTCGCATCGCGGTCGTCGACATGGGGACAGGGCTGCCCCAGTTCGGTGCCGGGTGGTTCGGGGTGAGGGCGCGCCACGGGGACGTGCAGGGCGAGTACTCGCTGTTCATGCCCATGAGCACCGAGCAAGCGACGGTCGGCGGGCGTGAAACCTTCGGTGAGCCGAAGAAGATCGCGCAGATCTCGCTCGACGTCACAGGGGATCGCGTGACAGGGCACATCGCGAGGATGGGGTCGAACATAGCGGAGGTCACCGGGACGCTCGGCCCCGAGCAGCCCGGCTACGAGATCGACAAGGTCGACTTCTACTTCAAAGCGCTTCCGAGCCCGAGCGGCACCGGCCTCGACTCGGACCCTCTGTTCGTCTACTGCAGGCGTCACGAGATCGCCCGGAGAGTCCGCCCGGTCGACGGGGAGTGCAAGCTGCTAGAGGCGCCTCTCGACCCGATCGCTGACTTCCCGATCCGCCGGATCGTCTCGTTCGACTACGCAGAGATCGCCTCGAGCCAGACGGGCGAGGCGATGGGAACCGTCCCCGCAGAATGGTTCGTCCCGTACTTGCACCAGCGTTACGACGATCTCTCGGTCCTCGGGGCGAAGCCGTGAACCAGCCGGCGAATCGCGTGCCTCGAAGCGGCTCGGAGCGCTACACGGTCATCTCCGCGGACGGCCACGCGGGTTTGTCCTGTGAGGAGTACCGCAAGTACCTCGACCCCAAGTACCAACCTGCATTCGAGGACTTCCTCGCAGAGCGCATCGCACGACGCGAGGAGTCGCTCAAGTTCAACTACGACTACATCATGGGTTGGGAGAAGGACAACGAGGAGGGCCTGAAGGGGGCGTACGACCCGGTCGTTCGTGACAAGGAGCTCGACACGGACGGAGTCGCAGCCGACGTTCTCTTCGCCGACGCCGACGCAGTCACGGGGATGGCATCCCCGCCGTTCGGTGCCGGTCTCTTCGCGGGTGCGATCGAAGACCCTGAGCTCGCATTCGCAGGTGCCCACGCTCACAACCGGTTCCTCGCCGACATGTGCTCGCACTCTCCGCACCGCCGCGGCGGGATCGCTCTCGTGCCGATAACCCACGACGTCGAGCGCGCGGTTGCAGAAATCGAGTGGGTGGCGGCGCAGCCGGGGATCAGGGGGATCATGATCCCGACGATGTGGCATCACCGCGCTCCGTACAACGACTCGGTGTACGACCCGGTCTGGGCCGCGTGCTCCGAGGCGGGCCTGCCGGTGCACACGCACTCGGGTGAAGCACCGATGGAGGAGTTCGGGGAGCACACCGGGGTGTACCTGGCGGAGGTGGTGTGGTGGGCGGTGCGGCCCGCCTGGCATCTGCTCTTCAGCGGCGCCTTCGAGCGCTACCCGAACCTGAAGTTCGTCGTGACCGAGGCGGCCGCCTACTGGGCGCCCGACATGATGTGGAAGTGGGACCAGTACATGGGTGGAGGTCACACGACGGCGAAGCTCGCGGCGTTGCTGAAGGGCAAGATCTCGAAGCTGCCCTCGGACTACTTCGGCACGAACATCTTCATCGGGGCCTCGACCATGTCGAAGGAGGAGATCAGGCGGCGCTACGTGATCGGCACCGAGGTCGTGATGTGGGGGACCGACTATCCCCATCCGGAGGGCACTTGGCCTCATACCCAGGCGAGGCTCAAAGCCGACTTCGCCGACGTACCCGTCGACGACGCCGCTCAAATGCTCGGGCTCACCGCGGCCAAGGTGTACGGCTTCGACCTCGAGGTGCTGGCGCCGATCGCATCGCGAATCGGCCCCTCGCCGGATCTACTGGGTCAGGACGCGTCGAAGCTCGCCGACCCAGGTGAACGAGCGGCCGCCAGGTGGTGGAAGGTCGAATACGGGGTGCAGTCTCCGGCCTAAGCCGGGTTCGCTTCTACCAGGAGCGAAGCACCTGGTGACGGTCGAAGGCGTTGCAGGTCGAGTCGAGCGGGTACTCGTCTTCCGGCAAAGGGGACGCGATCTCGGCGACGGTCGGCCCGATCGAGTCTCCTATCTGACGGAGCGCATCGAGATCGAAGCCGTAGAGGCTCGCGGCGTTGCTCTCGACCATCTGCGTGGTCTCTGCAGGGTCGCACTCGCCGAAGGCGGCCCGAAGGGCCTCTCGGCTGTAGGGATAGCTGCCCTCGGAGTGCGGATAGTCGGCTCCCCACATGATCCGTTCGACTCCCACCTCGTGACGGACGGCTGACTCGCTCGAACGAAGGAAGCTCGCCGCGACGTGGAAGTTGCGCTCGAAGTACTCGCGAGGTGTGAGCGACATGCCCTTGGCCGCCGCACCGAAGAAGTTGGACTCGGCAGCGTTGCCGAGGGTCATGCGGCCGTAGAACCAGTCGAGCGTCTCGAGCCCTCGGGGGATCCACGCGAGTCCCTGCTCGGTCAGAACGATCTTCAGACCCGGGTGCCTCTCGAGGATCCCGCCGAAGATCAGGTGCCACACGGGCCGGTGCGAGAACCACGGGAGCTCGACGAGCATGATCGCCCGGGCGAGCTCGCTCTCTCCGTAGTCCGGTATGCCTCCTCCGCCATGGATGTTGATCACCACTCCGAGCTCCTCGCAGAGCTCCCACAGCGGCTCGTAGTGCGGCTCCCACAGCGGAGGGAGTCCTCCGCCCGGAGGCACGGACGGAAGAAGGATCCCTGCGAACACGTGAATCGACTTGGCGGCCCAGCGGATCTCGGCGAGGGCGTCGTCGATGCGGTTCACGAATACCTGTGCGACCCCGGCGCGACGGCCGGGTGCTTTGGCGCAGAAGTCGGCGAGCCACCGGTTGTGGGCCTGGAGGCCGGCCCAGCGTCGCTCGTAGTCGGCCTCCGACGGCGGCAAGGCGACGAGGCTTGATTGCTCGAAGAAGGGCGGGACGGTGTTCGGGAAGATGACCTCCGCCGTGATCCCGTCCCGCTCGTTCTCGGCCAGGCGGCGCTCCGAGTCCCAGCTGCGGTAGGCAGTCGGAGCCAGAAGATCCGCGAACGGGTTGACGTAGGAAGCCGCCCAGGCGTCGAACTCGCCGTGCCAGCTCGACGCGAGATAGTCGCGATATTCGGGGATGTCGCCTCCCGCGTGCGCGTCGGCGGAGATGATCGTGTAGCGACGCTCGTGGGAAAGCTCGGTGCTCAACGCAGCTCCGTGTTCGTTGGCATTGCCCACATGGTTCTACTCGACCCAGGGCCTGGCTTCCCGACCGATCCCAGCCGGCGCAGGGACATCGGTCTCAGCCGAGCGCGTCGAGCGCCGACGGAGGCAGCTCGCCCTTGGATATTGCGTCGGCTCTCGCGTGGAGGAGACGCCCGGCCGAGTCGAGGTTGTGGCCGATCACGAAGCGGCCTTCCTTCACGCCCTTCACGGCGAAGCGACCGAGCTCGGTGAGATCGACGCTGTCGGTCGGCCTCCCGGCAGCAGCAAGGGCGGCCTTGAACTCGGCGAAGGTGGTCCCCGGAGCCGGCGGACGTGGCTTGGTCCTCGCGAGCTCGGGCGGGCGGTTTCGCTGCGCCTCCCAGAGCCCCGTCTCCAGGAGTCCTCCCGAGGGATAGAAGATGCACGCCTGCAGGTTCGTCTTCTGCGCGGCGAACTGGTGCGCGAGCGACTCCGTGAAGCAGCTGATCGCCGCCTTGGACGAGGCGTAGACCGAGGCGTAGGGGACCGGGGCGATGCCTCCGTCTCCGGAGGAGGTGGTCACGACCACACCGGGTTCACCGGAGGAGATCATCCTCGGGACGAACGCGAGCACTCCGTTGGCAGTTCCGAAGACGTTCACCCCGAAGCACCAGCGCCAGTCGTTCGGTTCCTGGTCCCACGGGTTGCCACCTCCGCCCGAGGTCACGCCCGCGTTGTTCCAGAGGAGGTGGCAGCACCCGTGCTGCTCGAAGACCGTGTCGGCCAGGGCTTCGACCGATCCGTAGTCCGAGACGTCGGTGACGACCCCCGTCACGTCCCCTCTGCTCTCGAGCTCGCGCACGGTGCGTTCGAGAACGGGAGCTTCGACGTCTGCGACGACCACGCGAGCACCCTCCTCGAGAAGGGCCTCGACGATGCCGCGCCCGATTCCCGCGGCGCCTCCCGTGACCACCGCCACCTTCCCTCGAAGCTCGAGCATCGTGCACCTCGGCTCTCGGAGGCGACGCGCCGCCGCCTCGGCCCGGCCATGCTTCCACGGCTCTGCCCGGCAGACGAACCGGACCGGCCTACAGGCGTGGCGCGCTATGCGAGGCCACGAGCCTCCTCCACTCGGTGCTTCCAGACGATGACGAGGCCGAGTGCCGCTGCGTACGCCGCGAGCACGAGCCAGTGCAGCGCCCCGAGACCGTGACCGTCGATGACAGCGAGGCCGAGCGACGCCTGGTGGTAGCTGGGCAGGATGCGAGCCGTGACCTGCAGCGCGTACGGCATGTGGTCGACCGGGTTGAACAGACCGCCGAAGTACCCGAGCACGAACATGAGGCCGGTCACGACCGGGAACGCTGTCTCCGCGTGCACCATGAATCCGACGAACGTCCCGAGCACCGCAAATGGCAGAGCTGTCACCCAGAGAAGAGCCGTGAGCTCGAACCAGGTGCCGACCCCCAGCCGTACTCCTCCGAATCCGATCCCGACGATCTCGACCAACATCACGACCGGGAGCACGACGAGCATGCTGGCGGTCACCTTCGTCGCCACGTAGGACCACGAAGGCAGGGGCGTGACTCGTAACTGCCGCGCCCACCCTGACCCGCGCTCTATGGACAGACGGCTTCCTCCAGCAGTGAGCGACGACACGAGCGCGCCGAAGGAGCACATGGTGACCATGAGGTACACCCTCCATGGCGTGGCGCCGTCGATCACCTTCCCCGCGCTGTGATCCCCGAGGAAGAGCATGTAGAAGATCACCGGGAAGCCGACCGTGATGGTGAGGAACTTCCAGCTTCGGATCAGCCGGCCCACCTCGAATCGGCCGAACGCGAGGAGCGCGCTCATACTCCGAGCTCCCCGGTCGGCGCCGGGCGGCGCTCCGTCAGGGCGATGAACGCCTCCTCGAGCCCTGCACTTGTCAGCTCCAGATCTCTGAAGGCGACCTGGCTCTTCACGAGGGCTTTCACGGTCGCGTCCGCGTCAAGCGAGTCGAGGACGACTCCTTTGCCTCGCACTTCGACGTCGGTGACACCCTCGAGGGCGTCGAGGACCCGTTCGTCGGGGTTCTCGACGACGAATCTGAGACGCCGAGTGCAGACCGCCGCCTTGATCGTCGTGCCGGGGCCGTTGGCGACCACACGGCCGTGGTTGACGACGATCACACGGTCTGCGATCTCGTCGGCCTCCTGCAAGTGGTGAGTCGCGAAGACAGTGGTGCGGCCTTCTCGACCGAATTGACGGATCATCCTCCAGAACGAGCGGCGGCTGTCCACGTCCATCGCCGCGGTCGGTTCATCGAAGAAGATGAGCTCCGGGTCGCCTGCAATGGCTATGGCGAAGCGGACACGCTGTGCCTGCCCACCGGACAGGTGCTGAGTCCGCCGCTGTAGGAGATCTCCGATGCCTGCACGCTCGACGATCAAGTCGAAAGGCGCGGGTTGCCGGTACAGCCGCCGGACCAACTGAAGCGCCTTCTCGACTCGAACCCCGGGCGGAAGCCCACTGCTGGACCCGGTCTGGAGCATCGCCCCCACCCGTCCTTGCGCGACGGCCTGCCGGGGGCTCGCTCCGAGCACCTCGACGCTGCCTAGGCGAGGGGTGACGAGACCCAGGAGGATGGAGATGGTCGTGGACTTTCCGGCTCCGTTGGGACCCAGCAGGGCGAGGGTCTCGCCGCGGTCCACCTCGAGGTCGAGGTCATCGAGCGCTTTGTGATCGCCGTAGCAGTGCGTCACGCCTTCGAAGCGGATCACCTGCTGAGCGCGTGGGGACGCGGGAATCGAGCCGGGGAGCTGAATCCGACAAGCGGCCGCCTTCTCGTCGAGTGCCCCTCGCGCTCCTAACCCGGCCGCCGACAACGCTGCGTCGGGTCGAGATCGGACGTCGACCCGAACCTCACGACCCGAGTCTAAATGGTCCTCAGTGAGTTCGGCTGTCGGGGGCTCTCGCCGGCAATCACCGGTTCGTCCCGCCGCCATCCCGCCATCGATCGATGCGAGGTGCAAGTAGTTCGGCCAAAGAAGGTGTGCCGTTGTCGCGAAGTGAGTAACGCGCCCGACGAAGGGGTTGTCCCACGTTCACCAGATGTCCGAGATCGAAAGGTGTTCCGCACACGACGACGTCGCAGGGCACAGCTGCGATGGTCTGCTCGAGGTCTCGGACCTGAGAATCCGAGTAACCCATCGCAGGCAGCACCGGGCCCACGGAGGGGTAGCGCTCGTAGAGGTCACCGATGGATCCCACTGCGAAAGGACGTGGATCGACGAGGGTGGCGCCGGCGCTCGTCGCCGCGACCGTCCCAGCCCCGAATGCCATTCCCCCGTGGGTGAGAGTGGGCCCGTCTTCGACCACCAGCGCCCTAAGGCCAATGAGGCTGGGCCCGGGATCGAGCACGACCGGCGACTCCGCCCGCACGATCGGAGCCGCGGCGTTCAGCTCCCGGACGTCCCTCTCGATCTTCTCGATGTCGCGGTCATCTGCTGAGTCCACCTTGTTGATGACGACGATGTCGGCAAGCCGCACGTTGAGCTCACCGGGGTGGTACGCGAGTTCCTGCCCCGGGCGAAGAGCATCGGCCACGGTGATGTGCACGTCGGACGCGAAGAACGGCACGTCGTTGTTCCCGCCGTCCCAGACGATCACGTCTGCATCCGTTTCCGCACTGTGCAGGATCTCGGCATAGTCGACTCCGGCGTACACGACCGTTCCCATTCGCACCGGCTCCTCGTACTCCTCGCGCTCTTCGATCGTGGGACGCGCTCCGTCGATGTCCGCAAGAGTGGCGAAGCGCTGGCAGCGCATCTCCTCGAGATCGCCGTAGGGCATGGGATGCCTGACGAGCGCGACGGAAAGACCTGTGCCTGTGACGAGCCCCGCGACGTAGCGGCTGGTCTGGCTCTTGCCTGCGCCCGTGCGCACAGCACACACGGCGATCACAGGCTTCGCGCTCCTGAGCGAGGTGAGCTCGGGGCTCAAAAGCCTGAAGTCTGCTCCGGCGGCGAGCGCGGTCGACGCCTTGTGCATCACCTCGTTGTGTGACAGGTCGGAGTAGGCGAGTAGGACTTCGTGGACGGCCTTTGAGCGCACGAGGTCGGTCAGATCGGCTTCAGGGACGATCTGGATGCCGTTCGGGTACAACGGACCGGCCAGTGATGGCGGATATGTGCGATGGTCGATCCCGGGTATCTGGCTCGCGGTGAAGGCGACGACTTCGAATGTGGGATCGTTGCGGAACACGACGTTGAAGTCGTGGAAGTCGCGGCCTCCGGCGCCGAGGATCACCACCCGTCGCCTTGCCACGGGCTAGTCCGTCACAGGTCGTTCACGGACGCATCCGCCGGAGCCGTCCCAACGGGATCACGGCGAATTCGCCTTCGGCCTCGACACAGACGATGCCGTCTTGGATGAGTCGTCCCCGGCTTGTCACCCGCCTGCCGTCGTTGGAAACGACTTCGCCTTCGAAGCGCGTGTCCACTCCCACGAGCGTGGGGCGCTTGTAGCGGGTCGTCAGCCACACCGTCGGCCCGGCAGAGTTCGAGAGCTGGTTGGCGGCCGTGAGGACGATGTCGAAAGCCGCTGCTATGACCGCGCCGTGGACCCAGCCGGGTCCGCCCTCGTAGGCGGTGGTGAAGCACGCGTTGCCGACGGCGAGCGGGGGCTCGAACGAGATGGACACAGGAAGCGCCAGCGGATTGAAGTGCCCTATCACAGGGTCGTACGGCATCGCCGCGTGCATGTCGTGATCGGGGTCGAGGCTTCCCCTTGCGACGTCGTCCGGAACGACGAAGCGCGGGTGCGGCTCGGACGGCCGGTAGCCGGCGAGCAATCCGGCCGCCGCGTCGAGGTCGGCGGCTACCCGATCGAGCACCTCTGGTGGGGCGACGTTGGTGACGGTCAGGTCGATCAGCCGGCGCACCGAGTCTGCGAGAGATGCCAACTCCCGCTCCCTGCCCCTTACGGCGGGATGGAACGTTTGTGATGGCTCAGCGGCGGCGGTCACCGCCGCATCACATCAGATACGAGTGGTCGGGCTCCAGTCCGATCCTACGAAGCCAGCGGCCCGACGAATTCGTCCATGTGCAGCCGGGCGTCGATGCGCCTGCGAGCTCGCATGGCTCGCATCGCCGTGTCCAATCCCTCGACGAGGTCGTGCCACTCCTCGATGGTCCGCTCGGCGGCGCTTCGTGGGGACGCTTCGATGCGCTTCCGGATCTCGTCGTCCTCGAGCCGCTGGATCGTGCCCCAGAGCCTCTTCTGACGTGCCGCCGCAATCTCGCTGATGCTCCCAACCACCGGAGCCCCCCTTCGTCGGTTCCTAATGGCGGGAACGCCGGGTCACGCTGGAGCTTGCGGTCCGTGCTGATATAACCACTCTCCGTACTTATCCGGGAGGTCGGGCCCTCCGGCACTGGGCGTCTGACCCAGAGAGACGCACAATTGGCCCGATGCGCCGCAGCCCTGGAAGCTCCGATCGCCCGAGGGACCTAACCGTCGTTGCGGTCCCCTTCTATTTCGCCAGCATGGGAGCCGAGTACCTCTGGTTGCGGCACAGGGCGAGGCGCACAGGCCCGACGGCGGGCAGCTACGAGCGGCGCGACACCGTCGCCAGCCTCACCATGGGAGTCGGAAGCCTGCTCGCGCCGATGGCGACGGCGAAGCTTCTGAAGCCCTTCACACCGGGCCGGGGCCGCTACGGGAAAGCGCTCGTGAAGGCTGCCATCGGCGCGGCGGCGGTGACGACGGCGGCCGACTTCGTGTCGCGGCGGACCGCCCGTCCGGACGACGTGGCTTCGCCTGGGCCGGCCGTGGGCCTTGACGGTTCGAACGGGTCGCAGCCGCCGGCCCCACGTGCGTTGCGGCGGGCAACTGCGCGCGCCTCTGCGCGCGCCGCTCGGCGCGTGGGGTCGGTCGCCGGTGTGGGTGCAGTCGTGGCGGGCGGGGTTGCCGTCACGACGACTTGGGCCTCGCGCACCACCCCGGAGCGTCTCTGGCGCCGGCGCATTGTCCCGGACATGGGAACCGGACTGCTCGCCGTCGCAGCTGCCATCGCAGCTTGGGACTTCGTCTACTACTGGGACCACCGTTTCATGCACACCAGCCGTTACATGTGGGCAGTCCACGTCGTGCACCATTCGAGCGAGCACTACAACCTCTCCACCGCGCTCCGACAGCCCGTCGCCGAGGCGTTCGGGACTTTCGTGCCGTTCGGCGCGTTGTGCCTCTTCGGCATCCGCCCCGGCTTGGTCGAGACGGCTCGCGGGGTGAACCTTCTCTACCAGTACTGGATCCACACCGAGGCGATCGGCCGGCTCGGCCCGACCGAGGCCCTGCTGAACACCCCTTCGCACCACCGTGTCCACCACGGCTCGAACCGCCAGTACCTCGACCGCAACCACGGAAGCATCCTGATCTTGTGGGACAAGCTCTTCGGCACCTTCGAGCCCGAGGACGAGCGCGTGGTCTACGGGCTCACGAAGAACATCGACACGTTCAACCCCCTTCGCATCGCCACCCACGAGTACGCCGAGATGCTGCGCGACGTCGCCGCGTCGACGAGCTGGAGGGAGCGATTGTCCTACGTCGTTCGTGGACCTGGCTGGGCCAAGTCACACAGGGCCGAGGTCGCGAACGGCGCAACCGCCTTTGGCGCACCTGACGGTCAGGGATCTCCGCAGAGGAAGCTCGAAGTCGCAGTAGGCACGTAACGATGCGCGAGCTCGTCGTCCTGGGCACTGCCAGCCAAACCCCGACCCGCTATCGGAACCACAACGGCTACGTGCTGCATTGGGACGGCGACGGGATCCTTTTCGATCCCGGGGAAGGCACCCAGCGCCAGCTCCTCTTGGCGGGCGTGTCTCCGTGGAGCTTCCGGCGTATCTGCATCACCCACCTCCATGGAGACCACTGTCTTGGGCTCCCCGGCGTCGTCCAGCGCCTGTCGCTCGACAGGGTGGGTCACGAGGTCGAGCTCTTCTATCCCGCCAGCGGCAAGCCCTACGTGGACAGGCTGCTGCACGCGGCGGTGTTCGACGAGCACGTCCGCATCCGCGAGCGTCCGGTCACCGAGTCCGGGACGGTGGAACCGGGCCCGCCGTTCGCGCTGTCGGCCATGCGTCTCGACCACTTTCCCGACACATTCGGATGGCGTCTCGAAGAGCCGGCGGGGCGCAGCATGCTGCCGGAGAAGCTCGGCGCAGCCGGAATCGCCGGACCGAGAGTGGGCGATCTCCAGCGTGAGGGTGCCGTCGAGGCCGGAGGTCGGAGTGTGACGCTCGAGGAGGTGAGCGTCGAGCGGCGCGGGCAGGTGGTCGCGTTCGTGATGGACACAGGACTTTGCGATGCCGCCTTCGAGCTGGCCGAAGGGGCAGACCTGCTGGTGTGTGAAGCGACCTTCTCCGACGCCGACGCGGACCTCGCTCGCAGATATCGCCACCTGACCGCGGCGCAGGCGGGCCGGATAGCCGCCGAATCCGGGGCGCGCCGCCTCGTCATCACGCACTTCTCCCAGCGCTATCCCGACGAGTCGGTTCTCCTGGCGGAGGCCAAAGGCGAATTCGACGACGTCGTGGCAGCGCAGGACCTGTTGCGAGTCGCGGTTCCTTCTCGCCCGAGCCCCAGGCCGTCTTCCGCCGTCGGCGTTTGACCGGCGCGCGGCTGGTGATCGAGGTCTGGAACGCCCCTTCGACTGCGGCTACGACACGCTAGGCAAGGGGGTGGTTCGTCTCTCGGCCTCGAGCCACCATCTTTCGAATTCGTCGGCGGGCATGGGTCGTGCCCAGAAGAAGCCCTGCGCCACGTCGCAACCCATCGCCGAGACCAGGGTGCGCAGTCGCGCGCTGCTCACTCCCTCCGCCACCACACGCAGACCCATGACGTGGCTCATCTCGATGATCGCCTGTACGACCGGCGCCGAGTCGTCTGCCGCGCCCAGACGCTCGATGAAGGATCGATCGACTTTCACGGTGGTGACGGGCAAGGTGTGGAGGTAGGCGAGCGAGGAGTACCCAGTTCCGAAGTCGTCGATTGCAAGTCTCAGCCCGAGCTCTTTGAAGTCTTCGAGCGTCCGGCGAGCCGATTCGCTGTCGGCCATCATCACCGATTCGGTGACCTCGAACGCCACGCGACCGGAATCGACGCCGTAGCGGTCGAGCACGTCACGCACCATGTCCGAGGTCTCCGGGTCGTCCAATTGCCGGGCCGAGAGGTTGACGGCGATCACGTTGAGGCGAGGTCCTCCGGGCGCGGCGTCCCACGCGGCGACCTGGGAGACCGACTGCTCGAATACCCACCGCCCGATCGGCTCGATCATCCCTGTGTCCTCCGCCACCGGGATGAACTCCATGGGCGGGACGAGGCCGCGTGTGGGATGGTTCCATCGGATCAGAGCCTCGGCACTGATCGGCTGCCCCGTGGCGGGTTCCACGGCCGGTTGGTAGTACACCTCGAACTCGTGCCCAGCGAGCGCCTGGCGCAGCTCACTCTCCATCTCGAACCGCGCGACGGAGCGATGGTGCAGGCCTTCGTCGAACAAGGCGTAGGTATTGCGGCCCGCATCCTTGGCCTGGTACATCGCTGTATCGGCGTCACGGAGGATCATTCCGGCGTCGGCGCCGGCGACGGGGATGACGATGCCGATGCTCCCTGTGACAGTGAGCTCCTGGTTCCCACACGAGATGGGCTGCTTCAACAGATCTAGCAGTCGCTTGGCTGCTATTACGGCATCCTCGACCTCGCGGACCTCCCGGATGATGAAGATGAACTCGTCACCGCTGAACCGAGCGGCTGTTTCCCCGGCACGGACCGAGCTCATGAACCGGTCGCCGACCTCTCTCAGCACTTCGTCGCCTGTCTCGTGGCCCAGGCTGTCGTTCACGATCTTGAACCGGTCGAGATCGAGGAAGAGCACTGCGATGTTCGAGCGATTTCGGCGCCCCCGCGCCAGCTCCTGGTTGAGCCGGTCCAGGAATAGAGCACGGTTCGGCAAACCGGTGAGAGAGTCGTAGAACGCCTGGTGGGTAAGCGCCTCCTCGGCTTCCACTTCCTCGGTTATGTCCTCGACGGTCACGATGTAGCCGCTGTCGACTTGCCGACCTCTCGGTGCCGCCGACATTCGGACGTGCCTGGCTTCACCGTCGGGGCGCAGGACCCTGAACCTTGTCACGACCCTGTCCCTGTCGGGATGTGTGCGGTCTATCAGCGGAAGCAAGTCTGACGAGTCGTCGGGGTGCACGGAGTCGATCCAGCCTCGACCCATCAGGTCCTCGATCGGCCTGCCGGTGATCTCGGCGCTTCGGGGGTTGGCGTAGGTGACGACGGCGACCGGCGAGACTTCGAGGATGCCGATCGGTGCTGCACCGGCGAGGGTTTGGAAGCGCTCCTGCGTCCTTGCAAGTTGATCGAGCGACTCCCGAAGTCGCGTCACGTCGTGACCGGTCACCACCAACCCGCCGACGGTCGGGTCGTCGAGGAGGTTGACGATCTTGAGCTCGAAGGGCACTGCCTTGGACCCGTCCCGGCTCGCCATCTCCACCTCGAGGGTCACCGGTCCTGCAGCGGAGACGAGAGTGTGGACGCGGGAAAGCAGCTCCGAAAGACGGTTCCGATCGTGCTCGACTACCAGGTCGGTGAGCAGCAGCCCTTCCACGTCCTCTTGGTCGTATCCGAGGAGCCGGGTGATGGCTGCGGACACAGACACGACCCGAGTGTCGGCGTCCAAGAGCATCATGATCACCGACGCGTTGTGGACGAGGGCCCGGAATCGGCTGACCTCGTCTCGGGCGACCTCCCAGCGTCGTCGCTCGGTCAGGTCCCTGAGGCTGAGAACGAGGCCGTCGATGGTGGGATGGCCGAACAGGTTGGCGCCCACCAGCTCGACGAGTCTCCAGCCGTCGTCGGCGCGCACCCGCACCTCGATGGGCGTCCCGACCTCCTTGCCCCGGATGCTCGCGAGCGAGGAGGTGACGACACCGACGTCCTCCGGATGCACGAACTCGAGTGGGCTGCGGCCCACTCCGGCGGCGACGGATACGCCCATGAGGCGTTCGGCCGCGGTGTTGCCCCACTTGAGTCTGCCGTCCTCGTCGATGACGACCACGGCATCGGGCAGAGCCTGGGTTATCTCGGCAATTCCCTGGAATTCCAAAGTTCCCCCTGCGCAAAGAGTATCCCTCTAAGGCGCTCGCCAAGGAGGTTCTCGCAAGGGCTTTCTACGATTAGGCCGAGGTCAGTCAGCACCCTCGAGTGTCGTTTGCCGAGGGGGAGACACAACCCGGAAGATGAGGTCCGCCGTCGAGAACCGCTCCACATTCCGGACAAAGCAGATGTGCGAGGCAGGCAGGTTCGCCGCTGCCGGTCGAGACACCGCGAGCGATGCTCTCGTCGTGTCCGGCGCCCTCCGTTTCGTCGTCTGTTGTTGACGCTTCGGCAAGTTTGCCGATCGAGAGGAAGTCGATCGAGAAACCGACGGACCCGAGCGGTTGCACTTCGTGCTCGACCTTGGGAGGGATTGGCTGGGTCGACCCGGGGCCGATCACGATCTCCAATGGTGGTTCGGTCCGAGCGACGAATCGCAGCTGTCCACGACGCACGTGGATGAGGCCCCACGTCCCTTTCGCGATGCGGTGAGAGCGGCGAACACCTGACGGCATCGTGTTCTCGTCCCAATCCGGAGTCGATCGCACGAGCTCTAGTGCGTCGGGAAGCTCCGCTCGGTCGCACAGCGGGCAGTCGAGCGGCGTGCCGACCCTCGCCGTGCGCTCCTCTGCCTGCAGCACCCACGGCCGGAGCTGGAACGGTGGCCTATGGCGTACGTGCTGACGGTGACCGCACGAGAGCTCTGCCACCCAATCGCCCGCTTCGTCGCGGTGGTAGCCGGTGATGTCTCTCTGCACGGGTACTAGCCGGGTCCTTCGCCACAAGAGTCGTCCGACACCTGGCGGATGGCCTCCTCGGCGTCGGAGACGAGCTCGGTCACGATCTGTGCGGCCGACTGCCGGGATCGCACCGAGCCGACCGACTGCCCGGCATACAACGCTTGGGCTTCGACGGCGCCTTCCGAGGCGGTCGAAGGCCACATGGGACTCCACGACTGGGAGCCGCCGAGCGCGCGGCCTGCGTCCACCGCTGATCTGAGCACTCGGTGGGGTGCGTCGGGCCAGCCCTCACCGAACGCCGTCGTGAGGACCGTATCGTCTGCTCCTGAACGGATCAGCGCCTCGATATACATGGCATGGGCGGTCGATTCCGAGGCGGCCATGAATCGGGTCCCGATGCGCACCGCGTGGGCTCCGGCTACCAACGCCGCTGCCATTGCCCTTCCGGTTCCGATGCCCCCGGCAGCGACGAGCGGCAAGTCGACGGCGGCCCGCACTTCGTCGAGCAGCGGGAGGAGCCCGACGGTGCCCCGGACGTGCCCACCTGCCTCGACTCCCTGAACGACGATCAGATCGCACCCGGCCTCGTGTGCAGCCCGAGCTTCGTCGGCCGAGCCGATCTGCCATCCGGCCCGGGCTCCTCCTTCGTGGACGGTCGCGACGACTTCAGGATCCGGCGCCCCCCAGAAGAGCTCCACGAGCGGGCTCCTCGCAGCAGCGTCCTCGAGCGCGGTCCGGTCGAGGAAAGGAACGAGGAAGTTGACGCCGACCGCGAGGTCTCGTGGAACCGCATCGAGCTGCATCGCGAGGGCTTCTGCGCCGGTCGCCCCGCTGAGCATGCCCATGCCTCCGGCTCGCGCGACAGCGACGGCGAGATCGGGTGTCGCGAGACCCCCCATGCCGGCGAGTTGCAGGGGATGCCGACATCCGAACATCTCGGTGAAGCGCGTGGTGATCGTCACGTACTCATTGTCCTGGGATTCACCCCCAGTGTCCGAGCCAACCGGGCCATTCCCCCGAAGTGAACGCGCGAAGAGTGGCGCTACAACTGCGCAACACGTCTACTGGGAATGTTGGCCACTCCCTGTGTGTTTGTCGGCACCCTATTGCTAATTTGTCGTCTTCGGCGTAACGTACCCGATACTTCACGGTGAGCGGGTGGGGAACCACTCATTGTGCGGGGGGAACGTTACATGGATCAACTGGGCGGCGGCTGCGATCAGGACTCCGCGGGCGTCGGCAAAGAGGGCTCGACTCACAAGCCCATTCCTGTCCGGCTGATCTCTTGGGTCACCTTGACGAACCTGCCCACGCCTGCGGCTCTCGCCGCCACGTCGCGGACTGTCGAGCTGCTGCAGGCTGACTCCGCGGGCATCTGGTACTGGGTGGAGTCGACCGTCACGAACCTGGTCGACGACCCGACCGTACGCGGCATCGTGATGAGCGACCGAGTCGTCGACGAGCGCAAGGCTTTGGAAAACGAGTTGACCGAGCGCGCCCTGCACGACTCGCTCACGGGCTTGGCCAACCGCGCTCTGCTTCGCGATCGCCTCGAACATGCCCTACTACGCCGTGACTCGCACCAGCATCGGTATCCGAGCCATCGCCGCGGTCACGCTTCGCTCTGTGAAGCACACCAGAAGAGCGCCTTCGAAATCGCCCATATGAACCCCTGGACAACCTGAAGAACCTGAAGAAATGGAGAGGCGACGACTCGTCAGGAGCTCCGCAAAGCAGCGATGCGTCATGGCGCCTTCAACAGAGCTCCCGGCACATGGTCGTGCCGAACGCAGTCCCCTTCCTACGACCCATGATCCCCCATTCGTTTGGAGCAACCAAGAAAATGCCGGCAGTCAGTTTCAACGCCGGATGACCGAACGAGCTCCGTCACCGCAATCGCGCCGCGTCTCAGCTGGTGAGAGCGGTTACAGTCTTTCCGTGGGTGATGTCGTCGGGGGGCCGGCGTCGCTTGTTCGTGCCAACGACGCGACAGCAGTCCGCATAGCAGCACGGGCGCGGATCATCGTGGCCGTGGCGCTCGCCGCCACCGGTTCGTTCCTTCCTCATCTGGCAGGGCGCAGCTCGGCATTGTTCCTAGTTGTGCAGCTCGCCTGGTTGCCGTATGCCACTGCCGTCTTCATGGCCTCGGCCCAGCCGGAGAACTCCTTCGTCTTGGTCGGCGGTCCCGTGGGTGACCTGCTCGTGCTCTTCGCCGTCCAGGTCCTCGTCCCGCAATCGAGTGACGCCGTTCTCCTCGGATACCTCGTGGTCGTCGCGTTGGGGGTGTACACAGTGGACCGGCGTCTCGCAGCCGCGCTGGCGGCGGGTGCGATCGCCCTCACCTTCGTAGCCCAGCCGCTCTTGCCCGTCTCCCATCGTCTGGGGGCCGCCGAGTTGATCCCCTTCAGCGGCGCCGTGCTGGCGTTGCTCTTCATGCTCGAGCGCACAGCAGCGATCCAGGCGCAGACGGTTCAGCGCTGGAAGACGAAGTCGGACACGATCCTGGCCCACGTCGCAGACGCCGTCCTGGTCACAGACGACGCGGGCCGGATACTCGAGGGCAACGCCGCCGTCGACATAGTGATCGGGCAACCCGTGGCGTCCGTGATCGGGCACGACTGCGCAGAGGTCCTTGGGCTCCATCGTGGGGAGCGGTTGCTCGAGTGCTCGAACGGTTGCGCCCTGCTCGAACTCGTTGCGGGGGCCGACGCCAGGCTCGGCTGCGAGCTGTGGCGGAAGCTTCCTGACGATCGACGCCAGCCGCTGCTCGCCAACGCCAGCGTGGTGGTCGGTACCGGCGGGCGACGCGAGGTGATCCACTCCTTGCGCGACGTGACGCGTATCAAGGAAGCGGAGGAGGCGAAGACGCTTTTCCTCGCCACCGCCTCGCACGAGCTAAAGACCCCCCTCACCGTCATCCAGGGCTTCGCCGACACCCTGACTCGCTACCCCGATCTCGACGGGAGCACGAAAGCGGCGGCCCTGGAGGCCATCCGAGCCCGGTCCGTCGAGCTGGCCCGGATCGTCGAGCGGCTGCTCATGTCGAGCCGCATCGAGGCGGGGCCGATGAACCTCGTGGTGGAGGAAGTCGACGTGGCTCCGATCCTGGCCGAGCGGGCCACCTCCGTCGGAGCTGCCACCAGTCGCGACGTTTCCTATCGGGGGCCGTCTGCCGGTGTCCGCGTCGCTGTAAACACCGATGCCCTGATAACGGTCGTCGACCACCTGCTGGACAACGCGCTCAAGTACTCACCGGAAGGACAGCCGGTGACCCTGTCGGTGGCCGAGGCTCCCGAAACCGTCTGCATCGAGGTCGCCGATGGCGGCATCGGCATGGATGCCGAACAGGCGGCCCATTGTTTCGACAAGTTCTGGCAGGCCGAGTCGACCGACGTGCGCCGATTCTCTGGTACCGGCATCGGCTTGTACATCGTCCAGAGCTTGGTCGAAGGGATGGGCGGCTCGGTCGCCGTGTCCAGCCTGCCCGGGCACGGCTCGACGTTCTCCGTGCATCTCCGCCGCCACTTGTCTGTTGCCACGACGCTCGCCGTCCGGCTCGGCGAGCAGACGTCCATCCGCGAGTTCATGCGGCAGCTCGGGGTGCCGGCCAGGACCAAGTCATGAGGATCGCCGTCTCGTTGGTGAACCTGGGGCTGGGGACGATCTACTGCTCGTACGGGATCATGACCATCGTCGACTTGAAGAGGGGCTGGCGGGCCAACGGCTTTTCGCACTTCGGGCTCGCGTGGATCGGCATGGCCTTCACCTGTGGCCCGCACCACTTGGAGCACGGGCTTCACGTCGCGTACTCGGCACTGAACGCGGGACCGCTCGACCTGGTCGCCGTGCTCGTAGGTGCCCCGGCTGGGGTCACCTGGTTCCTGCTGCGGATCGAGGCACTTCGCGGAGGGCGCGGCGACCGGTTCATCTCGGGCACACCGTGGTGGCTCCGCGCCGTCGCCTGGCTGAGTGGCGCCTATGTGGCTTTCCTCATCGGTGCCACCGTGGTGACTCTGCAGCGCGCGGGCCATTTCACTCCGCGCATCACCCCCAACCTGCTGCTGCTCGCCCTCTACTGCCTCATCGGCTACTACCTGCTCCGAACCCAACTGGCCAACCGCCCCGCACTCGGCGGATGGTCGGTATCGGGTTTGGCCCTGACCATGGTCTTCCCGACGTGTGGGGCAATGCATGCCCTGTTCGCCATCTATGCGGTGTCCGGGAGCTACCAGGTGGAGTGGCACGGCTTGCTGATCGACTGGCTGGCCGTTCCTGCTGCCATCTACTTCGTGTGGGTGGTGCGCAACCTGTCGCTCGGGCTCTCCAGCGACTGGAACGAAGGCGCCGAAGGTGCGCGCCTGCAACCGGCGGCGGCGTGAACGTGGGACGCGTGCTCGTGGTCGACGACACCGCCGACATCCGCCTCCTTCTCCGTGCCGTGTTGAGCCATGTAGGTCACGACGTGAGCGAGGCCGCCACGGGCGCCGAAGCGCTGTCCATGCTCGCGCAAGGCACGCCGTTCGACGCCGTCGTGCTCGACGTCCAGATGCCTGACATGGACGGTTGGCAGATACTCGCCAGCATTCGTGAACAGGCTTGCTTCGATGACATGCCCGTCCTGCTGTGCACGGTCAAGTCGCAGCTCGAGGACACGCGCCGTGGGTGGGAACTCGGTTGTGACGGCCTGTTGAACAAGCCGTTCTCGGTCGCCGACATGGCCGACGAGGTGGCGGCCGTCCTCGCCCGGTCGCAGGCCGAGCGTCTGGCCCACCGCGAGCTACGGAGACAGGAGCTCTGGGCAGGGGAGCTGCGGGCATGAGCGCCGGGAGTGTGACGGGTCCGATGCTGGCGCAAGTGCTCGGCGGCCACCTCGTCCATGTGGTCGTCTTCGGCGGCTGGGGCCTCGTCGTGGCCGTGGTCCTCATATGGCCGACCAAGCAGAGGTCCGAGCAGGCCGGCAGTGGCGGGCGAGTCGTCGTCCGACGGCCCGCGCCCGTGACGATCTCCTTCCTCGCCCAGCCTCTGATCGCTGGACTCGTCGCCGAGGCCAAGGCGCACCCGGGTGCATGGTGGACCTGCAGCCCGCAGCGGCAGCCGGCGGCCGTCTGGGCGCAGTCGGATGTGGAGCAGGTGGCCGGCACGGTCCGCGACGCGCTCATGTTCACCCGGGAGAGTCGGGGCGAGGGTCCCGAGCTCGAATGGTCCGCCATGTCGGTCGGCACAGGCACGGAGGGAACCGAGGGAACCGAGGGAAAGGCACTGCTCGCTCTGAAGGTCGACGTGCACGAGCCCGAAATGCGAGTCGAGCATCGTGCGGTCGAGGAACGGGCCCTCGTCGGATCGCTCGGAAGAGGGGTGTGACGACGATGGCGAACGCGCCCAAGACGCTCTCGAGACTGACGCGCCAGATGTCGCTCGTGTCGCCGGCGATCGACGACCACGCATGGTCGGAGGACGATTTCCAGACTGTCCACGTCGCGCTGCAGCCGCCGCCGCAGTCGCTGCACCTCGATCTCGAACGCGAACCCGAGACCGCTCCGACCTCGACGAGCACCGAGGCCTGGCTCCAGGTCGCTGCGCTCGGCCTGTTCGGGGCGGCGGCCACTCACTATGCGGTGATGCCGACCCACTTCAGAGAGTCCTGGTCGTACGGGCTGTTCTTCCTGTGCGCGGCCAGTGCACAGGTTGCGATGGCCTTCGCGTTGTTGCGCAGTCCGTCGCGCCGGCTTCTGCTCGCTGCTGTTGCAGGCAGCCTGGCCGTGATCGCCCTATGGGTGGTGAGCCGTTTCTGGGGAGTGCCGGTAGGGCCCGACAACGGTGCAACAGAGGCGATCGGCGTCCTCGACGTGACGGCTACGGTGCTCGAGGGGCTGACCGCGGTCGGCTGCTTCGTCGTTTGGCGCCAAGATGTCGTCCGCCCGGCGTGGCGCTGGTCCCTGTGGTCGTTGCCGGTGCGCCTACTCTTGCTGGTCTTGGCCGTCGGACTGCCCATCACGGCGTGGTTCTCGCCTCGCGGATAGGAGTGACCGTGGCCCCCTCCAGCGTCTTGGTCGTGGACGACGACGACGACATCCGCCTGCTCGTGCGCACGATGCTCGACAAGGTCGGTTACACGGTGCTCGAGAGCGCCACCGGTCAGGGCGGGTTGGAGGTGGCTCGCAGCCAACCGGTCGACGTCATCCTCTTGGACCTTCATGTCCCGGACCTCGACGGCTGGAGCTTCCTCATCCACGCCTGGGAGGAGGCCGCCGTGAAGAGGATCCCCGTCGTGATGTTCTCGGCATCCGACGACGAGGTCGCCGTGAAGCGCGCCCAGGCGTGGGGATGCAGCTACTTGGCGAAACCCTTCACCGTCGAGGATGTCGTCACAGCCATAGAAGAGGCTCTCAATCGCGGCTGAGGGCGCCGGCTACTCGGGCTGGACCTCGTCGCCTTCGGTTCGCGGCCCGGATCCTGACTCCAGGACTTCCCGGGTTGTCCGGCCGAAAGTCCGTAGGACGGCCCGGACCAGGCCGACGAGGGTAGGGCTCTCGGGTTCAGGGATCTCCACCGCTACAAGTGCGATTCCTGGCTCCTCTGGCTCAATGCGGGCACCGGCCTCGGCCAGCGTCTCGATCAATTCCCGGCTGTCCCAGAGGATGTGGCCGACGAACGTGGTGATCCCGTTGGCTCGGGCGTGGTCGGCGAGCATCTTCAGGAGGAGGGTGCCCAGACCCCGACGCTGGTAGTCGTCGAGCACCGTCACGGCCATCTCGGCGTGATCGTGACGAGCGGGGTCTCGGACGTAGCGTGCGACGCCGATGCCCGGCCGGCCGGGTTCGTCGATCGCGAACGCGGCCAGCGCGAAGTGGTCGTGGTAGTCGAGGTTGGTGAGGTACTCGAGATCGGCGTCGGAGAGCCGTGAGGGAGCGGTGAAGAACCGCCGGCGGCGCGCTTCGGTCGACAGGCGCTCGTAGCCGATCTCGAGTACCTCACCAACCTCGACTACCACGACCACTTC
>Ga0116217_10000627_pt1 | contig 35482 bp, 28 predicted proteins | sample Sb_taG_6_FD_89697 | JGI IMG/M metagenome (GOLD analysis project Ga0116217, IMG submission 89697) | Peat soil microbial communities from Weissenstadt, Germany - Sb_50d_4_PS metaG | ecosystem: Environmental > Terrestrial > Soil > Wetlands > Peat | place: Germany: Weissenstadt | collected 2010-09-21 | reverse complement strand
CCCACAGGCTGAAGCCTGTGCTACCAAAAAACTCCGCACTTCCACATGAGTAAATTAATCATGAAATTCACTTCAGGCAGGTTAGTTGCGAATCTGTACCGTAGTTCCGCGAGCTTCATTCATCTGCTGGGTGGCATCGGCATCGAGGTCAGACAACGCCAGCGTGTGGCGAATCCCTTCCGGCGTGACGTACTGCAATTGCGTACCGACGACCGAGAATACAGACGCGAACAGAATGCGCCCATCTCGCCGGACAAGTATGAAATCGCCCACATCGCGGATTGGCACGTCTGCTTCAGGCGCCGATACCGAGGCCGGAAGATTCCCCGCGTCACTCCCCGACTCCGCGCTCTGCTGCGCCGGAACCGGCTGCTGAATCACGATAATTTGCGGCTGAGGCTGCGGTTGCGAAACCACTTGCTGCTCCGGTTGATCATAGCCCAGATCATCATAGTAGTAAGGATATCCGCCAAATAGAATTGGCACGAAAGAACCCTGCCCGCGACGGCCATTGTGGCCGAAGTGCGAAAAATGATTGTTGCCGTGCCCTCCGCTGATCGCTGCCAGGTGCGGGAAATCAAATCCCAAACCAGGTACGCCGGAGGTGTTGTCGAAATCGAACGAATTTGGGAAGGGAACAAATCCCGAAGTGATCCGTCCACTCGGTGAAATTTGAATCATGCTGGCGTGCCGTACGGATGGAACCGCAGTCCCGGCATTGCCCGTCGAATTTGCTGTTGCCCTTGCGCCAGGCCCCGCGTGCACGGTCGGCTGCCTAATTGAGGCTGATCCGTCGCGCATCTGGGCCCCTGCTACGGAGCTGACTAAAAGCCCTGCCACTGCCGCTGCGAGTATGTGGAATTTTAAGGTCATGCCCCGCTTCCTTACTAATTCAGATGCCCTTACGGTTGCCGCGGTTGCAGGTATCTAGGTGCGAGTCGTGGATTGCTCGACTAACCCCGTCGCACTGTTGACCCCACGTGCTTTAGCTTTATCGGTAGGAGTGATTTAGATTGGCCACGAATTTGCCCTTTCCGTCCCGGAAAACGAGGGACGGTTCACCGACAACGTTCTCCGTGAACGGAAAGGCAGCTACAAAAACGCTCTCCCTTGTTGCTGGCGGGTTTTGTAGCGGCCGCCCGCCTTAGGGGCGGGCAGCCGTTTGTTTCTTCCCACCTCACCCAGGTTGTGCTATAACCTTCGGGCCGTGGAACGAACTATGCATGTAGATGCGGATCGTGGCGCGGTAGGGGCGGATTCCGGCGAGCAGCAGCGTACCGAAGAGCACCCCATCAGTTTCTGCCCGGTTTGTTCCGAGCGGCTCGAGCCGAAGCGTTGCAAGCTGATTTGCAGGAAGTGCGGGTATTATCTGTCTTGCTCGGACTATTATTGAGGCCCTCTTTTGCCGGCGCTGGAATTTCAAGTTCACAATTAAGCTCAAGTCAGGAGGATAGATCGTGGCACTGAAAATGACGGACCGCGTGGTGGATGGAGTAGCAGTGGTGGCGATGGAGGGGCGCATCGTGCTCGGTGAAGAGAGCACCTCGCTGCGCGAAAAAGTGAAGTCGTTGCTGGCCTCCGGCCAAAAAAAGATCGTTCTCAACATGAACAACGTCACCTATATCGATAGCTCGGGACTGGGCGCTCTGGTCGCCGCGCACAGCAGCGCGCGATCGCAAAGCGCGCTTCTGAAGCTGTGCCATCTCGGCTCGAAATTTCAGGAAATCCTGCAGGTGACAAAGCTGGTCACCGTGTTTGAAGTCTATCCCACGGAATCGGCGGCCATCGCCAGCTTTTCCAAGTAAATCCGCCATTAGAATCTCCATGTCTCCGCTGGTTCTGAACCAGCGGAGACATTTTTCTTGGAGCGACTTCCGGATCAAGTCCCTCTTCCGCTGGTGGGTTCTTATTGTGATCGCGCGAAAGAACACGCCTCGGCATGGAAAACGCCCGGGTGCAATCGTGTTTGGATAAGCCACCTAGAACGAATATTTCAGCCAGAATCTTATTTGTCGTCCACCGGTGATCGTGATGGCCGTATTGTCGTAAGTTCTGCCCAATATTGTGTAATCAGGTGTAAAAAGATTCGGATGGTTGAAGGCATTAAACAGTTCCGCCCGGAAAGAAAGCGTCTGATTTTCGAGCTTCCCCAGGTGGATCGGGAAATCGCGCTGAATGGATGTATCGAAGTAAATTTGTCCCGGTCCAAACACCGAATTGCGGCCGACATCTCCAGGTCCTCCATTCGGCCACACGAAATGGAATGTGCTGATTGGCTCCGCTGGGCACGTATTCGAAGTGAAAAACAAGCAATGGAAATCAAAGGTTCCGGAGAAGCCAGGCACGCCGAGAGTAGCCAAAGCGCCGCCGTCGATCCCGACGGAAGTGATAGGCGCTGACGGATTCGACAGGTTGGGGCGCGAATTCGGATGGCCGTTCCCGATATTGTCGAATCCAAGCGACACAGTGTTGGGCGTTCCACTCTCAATCGTGGCCATACCAGACCACTCCCAAGCGTCGGTCAAGGCTCGTAGAACCGCATTCTGATGAGAGTGGGGAACCTGCCAAACATACGCCGCGGTAAAGCGATGGCGCCTGTCGAATGCGGAAGGTCCCCAATCCGAGCGCTGGTTGGTCAGGATTTGAGAGAAGGTACTAAAACCGGTCGTAAAGTTTACGTCCGAAGCGTCGTCCATGAACTTCGAATAAGTATATGCCGCGCGCAAAACTAAAGAGTGAATTCTTCGTTCCACCTCGGCCTGCCCCGAGTTATACCATGAGTCTCCGGCGTTCGTGCGAACTTCGATTTCTCCGAAATTGGGGTTCATGTAAGAGTAATTCACTTGAGGATTGAAATCCTGATTTGCGAAAAGATGTTCTCCTCTAGTTCCCACATACGCCAGCGTCAGGACGAGCCCCAACGGCAATTCCCGCTGCACATTCACGTTCCACTGCTGAGTCAGCGGATTGTGCAGGTCGCTAGCCATCGTTTTGATTAAAAGCGAGGAGTTGAATAGGGTAATGCCCGGGAACGTTGACGCATTCTGCGCGCCGCGCCCGCTTTGGGAGGGGAGGGCGCCGCCAAAAGTGTTTGGCTGCGATTCTGCAGTTTGGTCGGTGATGTTCGTAAACAGTCCGTCATAAAAAATTCCGTAACCGGCACGAAGCACGGTCTTGCCGTCCCCGAAGAGGAACCGGCCCCAACGTGGTGCATACGCCAAGCCGAGTCGGGGAGCGAAATTCCTCTTGTCCGGAACCTGTTTGAACGAAAACAAGCTATTGAACGCGGCCTGATTGGTGGAAAACGACGGGTCCGTTGCGTTCGGGAGACCAAAGCCCGCATTCAGATTGAATGCCGGGTAGGCGAGGCCATTCGCCAGAGCGCCCCAATATTCATAGCGCAGACCCATGTTCAGCGTAAGGTTGCTCTTGATCCTCCATGTGTCTTCAATGTAGGGAGCGAACATTGTGGCTGCGGTGTTGAGGTTCGGATTGCCAAAGCCCTTGGAAAGTCCACCCGGATCTGCGCCGGTAAAGTCGTCAATAAAATTTCCAAGTGAAGTGTACGTCGCGCTGGAACTGTCAGTTCCACCAGAATTATACGTTATCGAGCCGCGCATATTCAGCGGGTTCGTATCGTTAAGGCTCAGGACCGTGATATCCACGCCTCCCTTGATCGTATGGCGGCCGGCGGCATAGCTCAGCGCCTCCTGGACCTGCCAGGCGTTGTGGGTTCGCCCTTGCGGAAAGTTGCTATCCACCCCGATGGAGGGGAAATTGATGTCCTTGCCAAAACTAATGAACGGAATATTGGCTAGAGGTCCCGCAAGGGTCGCCGGCGTCTGGAGAAATGAGAAATTAATGTTGGTATACGACAACCGTAATTCGTTGACGAGTCTTGAAGAAATCGTATGAACCCATTGGCCGCGGAATATCTCCGCGGGTCCACTGAATTGCGTTTCGAAGGCGGGCAGCGCCGCTGATGATTCTGGGGATATAGTACCAGTGTCCCGAATGGCGCTCCCAGTCAGAGTGTCGTGGTCCGTGAATTGCCAATCCATCCGGTAGTTCCAATCCAAGAAGTTAGTAGACGTATGAATGTTCTGTAATTGGAAAAATCCGATTTCCACGCTGGGGCGAGGGTTATTCGTAACGGGGTCGTTCCCGAGCGGGATATTCTGCACGCCGGCCACCCCAGGAGAAACCAGGGACCCGATCGAGTTCAGGAGAAGCGAGATATTGGCATTCGGCTCCAGAGACTTTAGGGTCGCAATTCCAGCCGCGGTCGGCAAATCAAACAATTGGCCGGTCGCCGCCTGGCGCTCCCGGTCCCACTGCGCCGTCCCGAAAACGAAGAGCTTGTCTTTTTTCAACGGCCCGCCCACGTCGAATCCGAATACATTCTGATTGTCATACGGATTCTTGGTGACGGTATTCGCGACTGTGTCTTGAGCGGGAATGGCCGCCACCGCGGAATTTCGGTTGATTTCCCACAAGTCTCCATGAAAATTGTTCGAGCCGCTCTTGTAAATGTAGTTCGTGACGGATCCGCCGCCGCGGCCGTACTCGGCGCTATAGGCGTTCGTTAAGATCGCGACTTCCTGGATCGCGCCATAGTTGATTGGCTGGTAGGCTTGGCCGGTTGCGCCGTAATCGTTGTCATCCTGGCCATCGATCAGAAAATTATTGGCCCGCGGGCGGCTGCCATCCACGGAGAATCCGATTCCATCTGTTTGAGCATCAAAAGGTATCGCACCGTGGCCTACGGGTGAGTCCTGAACTCCCGGCAGCGTCAATGCCAATTCGGCTGGATTGAGGCTAAAATACGGGAGTTGGGCCACTTCCTGTTGGCTGATATTTTCGCCAAGCTGCCCGGACTGCGTGTCAATCACTTGCCCCGCGGTGGCTTGCACCTCGATTGTCTGCACGGCCGCCGCAAGTTTCAATCTGCCATTGATGGTGGTTGTCAGCGACCCATTGATGACGACTCCGGTGACCGTCAAGGCTTCAAACCCCGGCGCAGTTACGGTGACGGTATAGACTCCGGGTTGCAGACCTTCCATGCGGTAAGTCCCGACTGAGTCCGTGCGCGCTCCATGGGGCTGGCCATACTGTGAACTTACGGCTGACACATTCGCTTTCGTCACCACGGCCCCAGTGGGATCAACGATCGACCCAACGAGCGTGCCATTGCTTGTCTGCGCCCACGCGGATCCAGAAATGAAGAGAACCAGAAGCAACACTGCGGCCCGCACCGGACTCTTTGCCGCCTTCATTTTTCCCCCTCTGATTAACCTCTTGGGAATTCGCTCCGGGATACACGTCTGGGGCGGTTTGTCCAAGCTTGCGACGCCACGCAAGCTACGAAAGCATGCAGGAATGCAGGATTGGAAGAGGTATCGTCCCAAATCGTACCTCACGAATTGGGCATGCCAAAAGCCAAGCGGCCCAAAAGACAAATGACCACACCGAAACAGGACAGTACCACGATAGGAACTAAAGTCTTTTAAGTCAACACCATAAAAGCTACTTGTTTCGATGATGTAACTGCGCCATAAACTGTCAGGCTACCAAAAAAAGAAGACATTTTGGATGCGCCAGAAATGTCCGGTGTTGCCGCAGGACTTTCTGAAATGACAGGAGCAAGAGAGAAGACCAGTCACGGCCTACAGTGTTTCCTGCATTTCGAGCCTGACTTCGATTTCAGTCTTTCAAGCGGTACATCGTGATCCCGCTCATCAGCTTGGGGAAAAAATCCGTGGATTTTTGCGGCAGAACTTCACCGCCCATGGCCATCTCCGCCACGGTTTCCACGCTGACCGGGTTCAATAGAAAGCAAATCTGGGCGCGGCCGGAGTCCACTTCGCCGATGGCCGTTTCCATTTCGCGTTCGTAGGTGATGTTTTTTTCGGTCTTGACCGCGTCCTGCGTGATCTTCAGGCCGCGCTCCAAAATCAACCGATGCAGCAGGACGATATCCAGCCGCCGCTGCGCCGGTGAAACCCCTTGCAAGAGAACTTCAAGATCTATTTCCTTCTTGAGCCCAAAAATGTGGAACGCCCCCTCGCCCGCATACCCGCCGATGGCCCGCTGCTCCCGTCCGCGCACCAAATCGCGCCGAAACTGTTCGTAGGCTCGGCCACGGTTCGCGCTCCCGTTAAACGGATAAGAGTGCACATCGAACGCATCCGCCAGCGCGGCGCGGAATCCAGCGAAGGAAAAATTCGGAACATTGGCGACGACGCGGTGCGTCGGCAGGATCGTCAGTCCCTCGCCGGCCGTGTTGAACAGCGTCATCATCACTTTTTCGTAGGGCGCGTTCGCATCCACGCGGCCGGCGCGCGCGCGGCACTCGTCCCGATAGGCCAGCGCCGTTTCGTAGCGATGGTGCCCGTCCGCGATCACCAGTTTCTTGTCCGCCATTTCGCGCCGGATTGCCTCAAGGGTTTGCGCGCCGGTCACGGGCCACAATTTGTGCACCACTTCGTACTCGTCGCGAAGTTCGACTTCCGGCTTCGATCGTGCAGCCGCGGCGAGCAGGGCATCGACGCGCGCCGCCGGGTCGCTGTAGATCATGAAAAGCTGTCCCGTATGCGTCTGCGTGTGCCGCAACAATTCCAGCCGGTCCGCCTTCGGTCCTGACAAAGTCTGTTCGTGCCAGAAGACAACGCCAGCCGAATAGTCTTCGATGCGTCCAACGGCGATGAACCCTTTGCGGACGCGCCGCTCGTTCGTCCCCGGCACCGTGTACTCCTGAAAATACGCGTAGAGCGATGGAGTTGCATCCTGCACGATCACTTTGGCCTGAATCCACTCGTCCAGTGTTTTCGCGGCGCGCGTGTACACGTTGTCCTCGGCTGTGTCTTCAGGGCGCGATTTTCCTTTCTCGATGGGAATCAAATTGTATGGGCTTGCCGCCGCGTATTTTTCCGCCATGGCCGGCGTGATCTTGTCATAAGGCTGCGTCAGCACCTTGGCCGGCTCCACGAGTTTCGTGTTGTACCGGTACGCTCGAAACGGAAAAATCTCTGCCATTCGCGCTTCCCCCTGCGTGAAAATCCTGCTTACAAAAAATGTTTACGCGTACGTTTCCGATTCAATCTTCTCAGAGACTTTGCTCGCGGAAAACGCAACTGCCTATATTACAATTAATATTTCGCGGAGGGCCGCTAAAGATTTTAGTAGGACAGCCACTCTTGGCTGTCCGCTTTTGTAGCAGCAAAGTGGCGCCCGGCAAGCAGTCCGTCGCAAGTGAGCGGGATAGAGAGCGACTGTGCCCGGTGGCAAAAAATTGAATCATCACAAAAGAATCATGGGAGACCCCATCACCAGTTTCTCCGAAGTCCGCGCGCTGATCTTCGACTTGGACGGCACGCTGATCGATTCCAAACTCGACCTGGCCCTCTCCGTCAACGCAACGCTTGCAGAACTGGGCCGAGATCCGTTGCCGCACGACCAGATTTTCAGCTACGTGGGACAAGGCGCGCCGGCACTCATCGCGCGAGCCCTGGGCAGCGACGCCTCCGAACAAGATTGCCTGATCGGCCTGGAATTCTTCATCAAGTATTATTCCGCGCACAAACTCGACAACACCGTCTTGTATCCCGGCGTTCGCGAAACGCTCGACGCGCTTAAAGGCATGCCGATGGCTGTCTACACCAATAAACCCGTACGCGTCAGCCGCAGCATTATCCAGGAACTAGGCGTCGCCAGCCATTTTCGCCATGTGTATGGCGGCAACAGTTTCGAGCGGAAGAAGCCGGACCCGATGGGCGTCGAATCGATCCTGCGCGAATTCGGCGCGGCCCCCGAGCAGGTGATGATTGTCGGCGATTCCGAAGTCGATGTTCAAACCGCGCGCAATGCCGGCACCTGGGTCTGCGGCGTCACCTACGGATTTGGCAGCCACCTCCTCGCGGAGTATCCGCCGGACCTGCTCGTCGATAATCTTACCGAGTTGCTTCCGCACCTTTCTGGACCGCCAGTCCGGGCGCCGCGTTAGCAGTACCCGATCGAGTCCGCAGCTGCCGTTACAACTGACAAAATAGACTTTTGTCAGTACCCCCTGAGTTATACTCTGCCAATTCCGACTAGGCGGGAGTTCATGGCGATTGTCCCTGGCAGACGTCTAGGGCCTTACGAAATACTCTCCGCTATCGGTGCGGGCGGAATGGGCGAAGTGTACAAAGCCCGTGACACACGCCTCGATCGAATTGTCGCGATAAAAGTTTTGCCCGCTCATCTCGCCGACCGCGCGGAATTGCGCGAACGCTTCGACCGCGAAGCAAAAACGATCGCCAGCCTGAATCATCCCCACATCTGCACGCTGTACGACACAGGACATCAAGACGGCATTGATTTTCTTGTGATGGAATACCTGGAAGGCGAGACGCTCGCACAGCGATTGCAGAAAGGTGCGCTGCCGATCCAGCAGGTAATGCAGTTCGCGATAGAAATTTCCGACGCGCTGGACAAAGCGCATCGCACAGGTATCACTCACCGAGATCTGAAGCCCGGCAATATCATGCTCACGAAATCCGGCTCCAAGCTTCTGGACTTCGGCCTGGCCAAGTTGCGGCAAGAGGCCGCCCCCGCCACTCCGCTTTCCCAGCTTCCTACCGTTGCCGAACCGGTCACGGTCCAAGGCACGATCCTCGGCACTCTGCAATACATGGCCCCGGAGCAAGTGGAAGGAAAGACGGACGAGATCGACGCGCGGACGGATATCTTCGCGTTCGGCGCGGTGATCTACGAGATGGCGACCGGCAAGAAAGCCTTCGAAGGCAAGAGCCAGGCCAGCTTGATCGCCAAAATTCTGGAGGCGGACCCGCCGCCGATTTCCTCGCTCCAACCGATGACGCCGCCCGCGCTGGAACGCGTCGTGAAGACCTGCTTGGCAAAAGACCCCGATGACAGGTGGCAAACAGCCCGCGATCTGACGCGCGAGTTGAAGTGGGCCTCCGAAAGTAGCGACCACAGGGACAAAGTCGCAACAGTGGCGCCGGCAAGAGGGGCCAGGCTTTGGCTGCCGTGGCTAATTCTCGGTGCTTTGGTGGTAATCGTGACCGTGGGGGCGATTTGGTGGCGAAACTCCAGGCCGTCCGAACCCACGATGTATTTCCGCGGCCCGATGTCGTTTTCGGCCCGTGACATGGCCGTGTCTCCGAACGGCCATACGATTGCGGCGACTGGGTACAAAGAATTACCGCGCAAAAGCGTGATCTGGATTTACGAACTCGGATCGCAAGATGCTAAGCCCCTTGCGGGTACGGAGGGTGCGAGTTTTCCATTCTGGTCGGCGGACGGAAAGTCTCTCGGATTCTTTGCCGATGGAAAACTAAAGAAACTGGACCTGGACGGCGGACCCGCGCAGGCGCTGTGCGATGCTCCGTCGGGCCGGGGAGGAACGTGGAATCGGGACGGCGTAATCCTTTTCACGCCAAGCGGCCAGTTGGGCGGCGGGCTGTATCGAATCTCGGCCTCGGGTGGTACGCCAACACCTGTCAGCTTACCGGATGCGAGCCGTGGGGAGGGTAGCCAGCGCTGGCCGATGTTTTTGCCCGACGGAAAGCATTTTTTATACATGGCGTTCAATGTCTCGATCCAGAGCGACTCCAACGCGATCTTCGTGGGTTCGCTGGATTCCAAAGAAAAAAGACTCGTAACGAAAGCGACGGCCAATGCCGGCTACGCCGCGCCAGGCTACCTGTTGTTTTACCGTGATAAGACGCTCTTGGCCCAGCGCTTCGATCCCGGCAAATTCGAACTCCGGGGAGAACCCGTGCCGATTCTCCCTGATATCCAGTATCTAGCACGAGTCGGGCGGGTAGGTTTTTCAGCGACCGATAGCGGCCTGCTGGTGGCGCAGAACAGCGGCGCAGTCTCTTTTTCGCAACTCATTTGGTTCGATAGAAAAGGAAACCAGATTAGTATGGTGGGCAAGCCCGATTTGTACTCCAACGTGTCCTTAGCACCCGACGGGAAATCGGTGGCCGTAGACAAGACCGACTCAGCCAACCAGAACACCGATGTGTGGATTTACGAACTGCAAGGCGATACCGCCAAGCGGATAACTTTCGACCCCGCCGTTGACGCGATGGCGATCTGGAGTCCGGATGGCTCGCGGTTGGTCTTTTCCTCCAGCCGCCAGAACGTTTTTAACCTGTATATGAAAGCCGCCGATGGCGCGCAAGAAGAAAAGCCAATCCAGCGCGTGGACGCCGACGAATACCCCAGTGATTGGTCAAGAGACGGAAGATATATCCTCTTCAACCGGGGCCCCGAGATTTGGATTCTAACACTCCCTGAGATGAAAAGCGCTCCGTTCCTGAAAACGTCTTCGACCCTCAGGAATGGCCGTATTTCACCAGACGGAAAATGGGTGGCGTATGCCTCCAATGAAACCGGAAAGTGGGAGGTTTACGTGACCTCCTTTCCGGCGGCGCAAGGGAAGTGGCAAGTCTCAAGCGGTGGAGGAGAGCAGCCGCGATGGCGGGGCGACGGCAAGGAACTGTTCTACATTTCTTCCGATGGCAAGGTTATGTCAGTGCCGGTGACGGAGGGAGCGAATTTCGACGTGGGCGCTCCAGTTCCACTCTTCCAGGCAAATCCGCGGGAGACTGTCGCAACGTCGGAGTTTTTGTTCTATGACGTGAGTAAGGACGGCCAGAGATTTCTGATCAACACGGAAGTCACGCAGACAGAGGTCGAGCCCATGACCGTTATTTTGAACTGGGCCGCAAGATTGAACAAATGATGCTTTCCGCCGGCGCAAAACTCGGTCCGTACGAAATTCTCTCCGCTATCGGTGCGGGCGGAATGGGCGAGGTTTACCGCGCCCGCGATACGCGTCTCGATCGAACCGTCGCGATAAAAGTCTTGCCTGCGCATCTCGCCGGCAGCGCTGCTTTGCGTGAGCGGTTCGAGCGCGAAGCCAAAACGATTGCCAGCCTGAACCATCCGCACATCTGCACGCTTTACGATACCGGCCATCAAGACGAAATTGATTTCCTGGTGATGGAATACCTGGAAGGCGAAACACTCGCGCAGCGGTTGCTGAAAGGTTCGCTGCCGATCCAACAGGTATTGCAGTATGCGATTGAAATCTCCGACGCTCTCGACAAGGCGCATCGCAAAGGCATCACCCACCGCGATTTGAAGCCCGGCAACATCATGCTCACTAAGTCTGGAACGAAGCTGGTGGACTTCGGTTTGGCGAAGCTGGCGCAAGAAGCAACTCCAGCGACTCCCGAATCGCAGCTTCCGACGATGAAGAGCGGCATCACGGGCGAAGGAACGATCCTGGGCACGCTGCAATACATGGCCCCTGAGCAGGTGGAAGGCACCGCCGTCGATGGGCGCACGGACATCTTCGCCTTTGGCGCGGTCGTCTACGAAATGGCGACGGGTAAAAAGGCCTTCACCGGCAAGAGCCATGCCAGTCTGATTGCCGCCATACTGGAACGGGACCCGCCAGCGATGACTACCCTTCAGCCCATGACGCCGCCGGCGCTCGATCGCGTGGTGAAAAAATGTTTGGCCAAGGAGCCGGAAAAAAGATGGCAGGCGGCCAGCGATGTCTGTGACGAGCTGAAGTGGATCGCCGAAGGCGGCTCGCAAACCGGAATGCCGGCACTTGCGGTCGCCAGCCGCAAGAGTCCCCTGGCCGATGCGCGCCTTGCTTGGCTAGTCGCTGCCATTCTTTTCCTTGCGGTATTGAGTTTTGGATCTTTCGCCTATTTCAAGCGCCCTCCCGAACAGGCGCGAGCTGTCCGCTTTACCCTTTTCCCGCCAGACAAGTGGAGCTTGGCCGGACAAGGCGCGGTGACCACGGGAGCGACGGCTCCTGTCATGATTTCGCCCGATGGCCGTCAGATCGCATTCGTGGCAGTGAGCGCGGAAGGTAAGACTCTTCTCTGGGTCCGCTCGCTCGACACGCTCGCTGCGCAGGCGCTAACTGGGACCGAGGGCGCCTCGGCGCCTTTCTGGTCGCCCGACGGTCGCACTCTTGGGTTCTTCGCGGGAGGAAAGCTCAAAAAAATTGACGTGTCAGGCGGTCCTCCGATTACCTTGTGCGATGCGCCGGACAATCGTGGCGGAACATGGAATCGAGACGGACTGATTGTTTTTGCTCCGACTAATACTTCGGTGCTCCAGAAAGTGTCCGCGTCTGGGGGCGTGCCCGCGCCCGCTACAGTGCTCGGTCAAGGAGAGTTTGGCCATATCCGACCGAGCTTCTTGCCCGACGGACGGCACTTTCTCTACAGTACGATCGCACCGCGTCCAGGTTTGGGAGGGCCGATTTACCTGGGATCGCTCGACTTGGCCGAACGGAAAGCGTTGTTCAACGCCAATTCAGCAAATGCCCTCTTTACCCAGGGTTATCTTCTCTTCTTGCGCGAGACCACGCTCATTGCACAGCCCTTTGACGCGCGGCGCCTCGTGTCGGCGGGCGATGCGTTTCCGATTGCCGAACGGATTCGGACAAGTACGTCCACGCAGCCGTATGCGTACTTCTCCGCGTCTGAGAATGGGGCGCTGGTGTATCAAACGGGAGCGGAAACGGCCAACTCTCAGCTGCTTTGGTTTGACCGCACGGGCAAACAGATCGGCGAGCTTGGAGATCCGGCCGCCTACAGTGCCCTGGAACTTTCTCCGGACGGCAAGCGGGCTTCCGTCAGCATTGCTGATGAAGCCGGGAAGGGGCAGGACATCTGGCTTTACGACGTGGCGCGCGGCCTGCGAACACGCTTCACATTCGGCCCGGGAAACACTTCCGCGTCGCTCTGGTCACCCGATGGCAGCCGCATCGTTTTCAACTCACGCCGAAAGGGTTCCTTTGACCTGTATCAGAAGGCCTCCAGCGGGGCCGGCAGTGAAGAAACGCTGCTTCAGGACAATCTCGACAAATATCCCGATAGCTGGTCTCCGGACGGCAAATTTGTTCTCTACGAAAACCTCTCTTCTTCGAGAAGCAGCGAATTGTTTGTCTTGCCGCTGAGCGGAGATCGAAAGCCATTTCCCCTGCTGCAAACGCAATTCGGTGAGACCGACGGACAAATTTCCCCGGACGGCCGGTGGGTCGCCTACCGTTCGAACGAGTCCGGTAGAAATGAAATTTATGTTGCACCTTTTCCCGGCCCCGGCGGGAAGTGGCAGATCTCGACGGCCGGCGGATACTTTCCGCGATGGCGTCATGACGGCTCTGAGATCTTCTATCTGACGCCCGACAATAGGTTAATGGCGGCGTCCATAAACGGGAAGGGCGCTGGCTTTGAGGTGGGCGCCGTCAAGCCCCTCTTCGCGACACGCATTGTGGGTGGAGGAATTTATCAGTACGACGTGTCCGCCGATGGCCAACGCTTCCTGATCAACACAGCCCCGGAGCAAGCGACGTCGGCGCCCATCACGGTGGTCCTCAACTGGACAGCGGAATTGAAGAAATGACCATCGCGGCCGGCACGCCGAAGATGCTTTCGAGGGACGGTAACAGTTGCTTGGCCTATCGACCCCCCAATACGATGTATCATCCGACGGCCAGCGCTTCCTGAAGCTCAAGACTTCTGAGCAGGCGGAATCAGCCACACAAATCAACATCGTGCTGAACTGGTTTGAAGAATTGAAGCAGAAAGTTCCCACGGAGAAAAAGCCATGAGCTTGAATGCCGGTACGCGGCTCGGACCGTACGAAATCGTTTCCAGCGCTGGCGCCGGCGGAATGGGCGAGGTGTACAAAGCCCGCGATACTCGCCTCGATCGAACCGTTGCGATAAAAGTTTTGCCAACGCATCTCGCGGGCCGCGCGGAATTGCGCGAGCGGTTCGAGCGCGAGGCCAAAACGATCGCCAGCCTGAACCATCCGCACATCTGCACGCTTTATGACACCGGCCATCAAGACGATATCGAATTTCTGGTGATGGAATATATCGAGGGCGAGACGCTCGCGCAACGCTTGCAGAAAGGACCGCTGCCTCTCGATCAAGTGTTGCGATACGCGATCGAGATCGCGGATGCGCTGGATAAAGCGCACCGCAAAGGGATCACGCATCGCGACCTGAAGCCGGGGAACATCATGCTGACGAAGACGGGCGCGAAGCTCCTGGACTTTGGCCTGGCAAAACTGAAACAGGATGCCGCACCCGCCACTCCGGAATCGCAGCTTGCAACTTTGAAGGGCGCCATCACGGGCGAAGGAACGATCCTCGGCACGTTGCAATACATGGCGCCGGAGCAAGTCGAGGCCAAGGAAGTAGACGCGCGCACAGACATATTTGCGTTTGGCGTGGTGGTCTACGAGATGGCGACGGGGAAGAAAGCGTTCGAGGGGAAGAGCCAGGCCAGCCTGATGGCGAAGATTCTGGAGACGGACCCTCCCCCGATGACATCGCTCACGCCCATGACGCCGCCGGCGCTGGATCATGTCGTCAAGCGGTGCATGGAAAAAGATCCGGACGAGCGCTGGCAATCGGCCAAAGATATTTGCGAACAACTCAGGTGGATTTCCAACAGCGGCTCGCAAGCGGGAATCACTGCCGCAGCCGCGCCGGAGCAAAAACCAAGAAAGTACCAAATGCTGGCTGCAGGTTCAGTCGCCATTGCTATTGCGGTGATTGCCGCAGCGGTGTTCTACATGCGCCGCACGCCGACGCCCTCAGAAAAGCAATCCGTCCGCTTCACGGTTGGGCCGCCGGTGAAAGGATCGTTTTCCACGGGGAACATGGCCGAGAGCGCCTTCAGTGTTTCTCCCGACGGAACCAAGCTGGCGTTCGTGGCTGCGGGAGCATCGGGTGTGCGCCAAATCTGGATCCGCGCGTTAAACTCAGCGGAGGCTCAGGCGGTTCCGGGAACGGAAAATGGATCCTTGCCCTTTTGGTCTCCGGACAGTCAGTTTCTGGGATTTTCCGCTGATGGGAAACTGCGAAAGACCTCCCTATCCGCAGGAGGTACGCCCGAAACTTTAGCCGAGACTGCTCAGACAGGGGGTAGCTGGAACCGTCAAGGCGTAATTCTATTTACTTCCCCCAACGGGCTCGTTCGCGTCTCGGAGTCCGGTGGCGCGGTCACGCCAGTCACGACGCTGGATGCCTCCCGGGGCGAAGATTACCATGACTACCCCCAGTTTCTGCCCGACGAAAGGCACTTCTTATATTTTGCGTCCTGCACGAAACCGGAAAATAACGCCATTTTCGTGGGCTCCCTGGATTCCAAGGAACGAAAGCTGGTCTTGAACGCCAACTCGAATCCCGTTTACGTTTCTCCCGGCTATTTGCTATTTGGCCGTCAAGGGACGCTGATGGCGCAACCTTTTGACGCCGATCGCTTTCAATTGTCGGGCGAAGCCATTCCGGTCGCGGACGATGTTCTGACAAACCAGTTCGGCAGCTTGGCGATTTTTGCGGCTTCCGACAATGGCGTGCTCGCCTATCGGGGCGGAACTGGAACGCTTCCGAAGAGCCTCGCCTGGGTGAATCGAGATGGAAGGGAACAATCAATTCCCGCGCCGCCTCACAATTATGTCTTTCCGCGGATTTCCCCGGACGGGCAGCGCATTGCCGCGGGGATCGAGGAACGGGAAAGTCAGGTCTGGATTTACGACATTTCCCGCGACGCACTCGCGCGTTTGACGTTTGAAGCATCGCCCAATGTCGATCCCGTCTGGACCCCCGACGGGAAGCGAATCGTTTTCAAGGGAAAGGGGAACCGGCTCTACGGGCAGCCCGCCGACGGCAGCGGAACCGTGGAGGAGCTGGCGACCGGGGACATCAGCCGGAACGCCGTCCCCTTGTCCGTATCGCCCAACGGGCAGGAGCTCGCGTTTTCGGAAGATCGGCAAACCAGGAGCATCTACATCCTGTCCTTCAAGGATCGGGCGCCGCGCCTTTTCGACCAGAGCCCGTCGTACGAATCCGCGCCTCAGTTTTCTCCCGACGGCCATTGGATCGCCTATATCTCGCCCGAATCCGGCCGCAATGAAGTGTACGTCCGGCCCTATCCCGGCCCGGGCGGGAAGTACCAGATTTCGACCGAGGGCGGCACCGAGCCAATGTGGAATCCCAAGGGCCGCGAGCTGTTTTACCGGGACCGACAAAAAATGATGGCGATCGAATACATGACGACGCAGGCGGCATTTACCGCCAGCAAACCGAAAGTGTTGTTCGAAGGGCCCTACACGCCTTCCCCCAGGTCGTCCCCTGACTACGACGTGTCTCACGACGGCCAGCGCTTCCTGATGCTCAAGGCCTCCGAGCAGTCGCCCGGGCAGATAAACGTCGTGCTGAACTGGACCGCGGATTTGAAGCAGAAAGTTCCCGCAGGGAATAAGTAATGGCGCTGGCTTCCGGCACACGTCTCGGCTCGTACGAAGTCGTCGCCCCAATTGGCGCGGGCTGGAAGGGATAAGTTACTGCTCGCGCCATCTGGGCGGCGCAAAATCACCACACGTTCGATTCAATCCTTCTTCAAATCTCATATACCTATACGGAACAGCTGATCTCATGATTTCGGATGTTTCCGAATCACGCCCTTGTTGTGGCGTGCATCTAAACACTTGGCTCGACGCAACTGGTTTCCGGGCGTTTTTTTCTGTACTCTGAATAGAGCGTGCCCCCTGGGCGGCTTTACGGCGTCTATATCCGCATGCTGGAGAGGATCGGTGCGACTAGGCTTCGCCGCTCCGAACGAATTCATTGTTAAGGACACGCGCAAAGTTCGCTCGTTTCGCTTCCGTTGCGCCGCTGCTGGCGGCGGTGCTGGCGCTTGCTTCTTTGGGATCGGCGCAGCAATCCAAGCCCTCCAAGAAAAAAACTAAACCTCCGGCGGCTCCCGCGGCGCCGGTTGCGGTTGCCGTTCCATTTCGTCCGGGGGAAATTCTCGAATACCGCGTCCTGTTCTCGAAATACGCGGTGAACGCCGCCAAGATCGAAACCAGCGTTGTCGAGCAGCGCAATTTCTTCGGGCGCCCCGCGTGGCATTTTCGCGCCATCGCGCACACCATGGATACCACGCGCGCGCTGTTTGCCATTGACGACCAGTTCGACTCTTACACCTCCGCCGCCAATTTGTTTTCCCTGCAATACGAGATGTATCTGCACGAACAAGGAAAGGCGCAAACGAATTTGTACCGGATGACGGGCGACAGCGATCCCGCCCCGCCCGATGTCACGGCGGTTCGCGTGGTTCCCGGAACGCGCGACGCGATCAGTTTTCTATTTAATTTGCGCGCCGCGGATTGGCAACGCACACCGGAGCTGCGCGTGCCCGTATTCGATGGCCGGCGTCTCTATGATGTCGTCGCGCGGATCGATACGCCGCAAGGAACCGTCACCGTGCCTGCCGGGAATTTTCCCGCTTTTCGCGTCGCCCTTCATTTGTTCGATCACGGTAAGGAACTGACCGACACGCGTTTTTGGCTGTGGATTACCAAGGACTCGGCCCACACACCGGTCCTCGTCGAGGCGGAAATTCCATTCGGCACAGCGCGAATCGAACTCACGCATTTGCCTTGAGTAGCACGGGCTTCAGCCTGTGGGGTTTGGTCATTGCAAAGACGAACCCCCCCCACAGGCTGAAGCCCGTGCTACTAAGACCTCAATCGTTGTCTGAATTGACGGACGAAGGTTCGGGCACGACCCAATCTTCCGGCGGGAAAGAAATCTGCCAAAAATCCGGGCAAGGCTTTAGAAATTCGACGCCGATCTGCGCTTTGCCTTCGGACGTCGGACCCAAACTCGCCACCCGGCAGGCTTGCTCTGCCTTGGTGGCGCGGTTCGTCAGCCGAAGCTTTTGACCTTTTGCCACTTTGGCCTTCAGGGCGATAAGCGCCCCGTGCGCGTTCACAATGAGGGTATGCGTTTCTTCTTCAAAGGACGTAGGTTTTGGACCGTCGTCCGTGCGCACGATGACACGCAGGCTCAGGATCACACGTTGGCTGCGCCGGCGGGTCGAGTCGGGGCCGCCTAGGAATGGACTCCCACTGGACATGTGAGTCTATGCTACGGGAGCTTCCCAATTGAAACAACGATAGGCAAGAATATTGGTTTCAATAAGTAACGGGTTCGGAAGGGCAGCGGAAAGCCCAGGCTCGCGCCGTTAGACCAGGACGATTTTATTGCGATGCCGCGCGATGCGGCGCGTGGCGTTGCGCGAGTCGACCACCAGTTGCGAGGACTCGACGATCATCGGGTAATCGTAACTGGTGTGATCGGTGGCGATGAGCACGCAGTCGTAAGCGGCCAGCGACTTGCTGTCAATCGGCACGGACTTCATCCCCTGGAAATTGTAGTGGCGCAGCTTGGGAATCTCCGGGAAATGCGGATCGTTGTATTCCACCTTGGCGCCGCGGACGGTGAGTTGTTCGATGATCTTTAACGACGGCGACTCGCGCATGTCGTCCACGTCCTTCTTGTACGCCACGCCCAGGACCATGACTCGCGAACCCTTCAGGGATTTTTGCCGTTCGTTCAATGCGGATGCAACCGAATCCACCACGTGATACGGCATCGCGGTGTTGACTTCGCCGGCCAGCTCGATGAAGCGAGTCGCAAAATCGTATTCTCTCGCTTTCCAGGACAGATAATACGGATCCACGGGAATGCAGTGGCCGCCGAGGCCCGGCCCCGGATAAAACGGCATGAAGCCAAACGGCTTCGTCGCCGCCGCATCAATCACTTCCCAGATGTCGATCCCCATGCGCGTGGCCAGCATTTTTAATTCATTGACCAGGGCGATGTTCACGCACCGGAAAATATTTTCGAGCAGCTTGGCCATCTCGGCCGCCTGCGTCGAGCTTACCGGCACAACCTTGGCCACGATCTGCGCGTACAGCGCGCAGGCCGCGCGCCCTGACGGAGGATTCACTCCGCCCACGACCTTTGGGATTTGCGCCAGGCCGTATTGCTTGTTGCCCGGATCTTCGCGCTCGGGCGAAAACGCCAGAAAGAAATCCGTCCCGATCTGATCATTGTCCGGACCGTGCGCGACCGGGCACTTCATCCCAGTCTCTTCCAGCACCGGCAGCACCAGTTCCTCGGTCGTTCCCGGATAGGTCGTCGATTCCAGCACCACCAACTGGCCCCGCTGCAGATGCGGGCGAATCGCCTGGGCCGTGGCCTGCACGTACGAAAGGTCCGGCTCGCGCCGCTGATCGAGAGGCGTTGGCACGCAAATGATGATCGCGTCGACTTCCGCGAGCCGCGAGAAATCAGCGGTCGCGCCGAAATGTTTGGATTGCACGAACTGTTGAATTTTGTTTTGCGGAATATGCTGGATGTAGGTTTGTCCGCGGTTCAGCTTTTCGACTTTTGCCGGGTCGGTGTCAAACCCGGTCACGCGATGCCCGGCTTCGGCAAACCGCAGTCCCAGCGGCAGTCCCACGTATCCACACCCGATAATTCCGACGCGGAGCTGCGCGCCCTTGAAGTATTCCGGCTTCCGATCGGTAGGCATCGCTGTCTTTTTCAACTCCTGTAGAGTTTCCATTCAGGTCATCCTCGAGCCGAATATAACAACTTTCCAATCGGCGCAATACCCGCTCGCCGCGACTCTGTGCCCAGTTGCTAATCACGAATGGGGCACATCTGTCCGGCGAATGCAAATCTCAAGGCGTCGTGACACTGCGCTTTTGGTAACACAGCAGGATCAGATCGGCTCGGCGGCGGACGCCGAACTTGTTGAGCAAATTGGAAACGTGAAATTTCACGGTTCGCTCGGAAATATTGAGCTTGCTGCCGATCTCTTTGTTGGCCAGATTCTCCAGCAGGGAATTCAGAACTTCCTGCTCCCGGCGGCTCAAGTCCGCCGCGGTGTCCACTTTCAGGCGGCGGCTGTGCGATCCGGCCAGGACCGAATCGACAAACCCCGAAAGCACGGAGCGGGGAACCCAGAACCCGCCGGCGGCCACCAGCGGAAGCGCGCGTGGCAGTTGCTCCCGCGCTTCGCCGTAGCTGAGCAATCCCTTCGCGCCCATCTGCAGCAGCGAGTAACTTTCCGTGGCGTCAAATTTTTCGGCGACCACGATGATGCGCGCCTCACTGTGAGTGTCGAGGATATTGGAAAGCAGCGCCCCGGCCGCGGGCTTGGCCACATGCGCGTCCACCACGTAAACGGTGGCCTTGGGAATCGGCAAATGCCGCAAATCCGGCCCCAGCGTCGATTCCAAATGCCTCGAAATCGTTTTGAACTCGGGATTTCCGAGCACGCGCTCGAATTCGCTGAGCACCAGCGGGTGCGGCGAAAGCAGGCAAACCTGCAAGGCGTTCTTTTTGGCCGTCTTTTTCACAGACTTCGAGAGTATCGGAACCGGGAACGCGGAGCAAGGCTCGGTCCAAGGCGAGTTGCGTAGACGCACAACGGTAACTGAATGGAGACGCGGGAGGCTAATCCGGGGCGCACGGCGAGAACTCCAAAACCCCGGCCCTTTTGAAGCCGAAAGGGTCGGGCGGGTGACCCGGCCTTTGACTTTGAAGTTGGGGTGCCCCGTCCTTGACGCTTTTCAAGGGCGGGGCTTTTGACGTTGCTCTCCGACTTGGCCTCAGCGCAGGGGATCGATGCGAATCAAGCCCGGTTCTTTCTTCGAATAAAACGAGAAACTACTCCAAGGCCAGTCCCTGGGATGAGCGACAAGGTTTCTCTTCACGGGATTCATGTGCATGTAGTGGAGCTTTTCGACGAACTTGGTCTGACTCCAGACGTTGAAATCGTAGAAGCGGTACTGCCAGAATCGCGGCAAGGGTTGGAGCGAATCGCGGAAAGGCAGTTTCAGTTGCTGGGAGGACGCCCGCCGTCGCGGCTTGCGCCGCAAGCGGCGCGACACGCGCTGCTTCAGGACTTGCATGATGGTGGAAGGAGTCCCCTTGGCGGGTTCGCTGATGAGCAGGTGAACGTGGTTGGGCATGACAACGTAGCCCGCGAGCGCGAATCCGTAGCGGTCGCGCACTTCGCCCAGAATCTTTGCAAACAGATTCTTCGCGCGCGCCGAGGCAAACAGGGGCAGTCGTCGGTAGCAACTGCACGTGATGAAGTGGAGGTGGTGCAGTCCGTATCGGCGCTTCAATCCTTTGGGCATAGGTAGCCAAGCCAAAAGCCCCGCCCTTGAAGAACGTCAAGGACGGGGCACCCCAACGTCAAAATCTTAACTCGGAGTGGACGTATGGAAGTAGTATTAAAATGTGGAGCGGAGAGGATTTTGTGAAATTCAAAAAGGCGGGCCACCCGTCCCGAGATTTTCCCAGTTCAGGAAAGATTACGACCGGTACTGAGGCGCGCCTGGCCTAACGGCAGCGATAAAGACATAAGTTGGCTAGCTGCGGATCTAGCCGGACTCTGGAAGGTTAGCCGAATTCATTTATTGATCACAAACCGTCTTTTCAAGATGAGTAATCATCCAGACCACGATGCACTTAGACGGATATTGATTGACTTGAAGATAAATTGGCTTGAGGATGCGATGAGTCACATCCGAACACTCAAAGGCGAAGTACGACGATTCAACAACTCGATTGAGTAGGGGCGGGTGGCCCGGGCTTTGAATGATTTTGAACTGGTGGGTGCCCCGTCCTTCGTTGTTTGAAGGGCGGGGTTTTTGACTCGATTTCCAAGAACCGAATCAATTCATGATTCATGTGTATGTAGTGCAGCTTCCCTACGATCTTCTGGCAGGGTTCCTGTTAGGACAATGCCCCACCTCGAATTTTACTTCGGGAATGCCGAATAGTTTACTCTCTAGGTAAGGGGGGTCGAATGTCATCCAGCCAGAAAGTTCGGAGATATGCGCGCGTGCCGTTGCCGAAAGGCGCGCTTGTGGCCTGGGAGCACGCGGGCAAGCGGAAGATATCCACGGCCAGCGTTTTAGCTCTTGGGGGGCTATTTATCTCGACGCCGGAGCCTCCGCCTAAGGGAGAATTTATCCAACTGGTTCTGCAAGTTCCTGGCGGCGAGGTGCGCGCCCGCGCTTTGGTATGCGATAGCCAGCCCGGCAAGGGCATGGGCATCGAGTTTAAAGTGATGGGGCAGGAGGCGCGCGCGCGCCTGGGACAATTGATGAAGACCCTTACCAGGATATGAACCGGCCGCTTAACTCTTTCCCGGCAGACTCCTACTATCTTTAAGTTTTATCTTTGCGGGAAGGCGAACGCTTCAAACATGTCGGCGCGGGCTTTGTGATCGGAAGCGATGATTTTCAGCAGGTCGGCGACCGAGATCATGCCGCGAAAACGCCCCGATTCTTCCGTGACCACCAGGTGAAAGACGCCGTGCTTCTCCATCAGGCGCAGGCATTCATCCAGCGGGAAATCCGGCTGCACGACCAGCAGGTCCCGCGACATGATCTCCGAAACCCGCATCCAGGCCGGGCATTTGTTCTCCGCCGCCACTTTGTCCGAAATATCGCTTTGCGATACAACTCCAGCCAGTTTCCCCGCGGCATCCAGCACGCCCACGGACCGCACCTGATGATCGCGCAGGTAGCGCGCCGCGTCATGCACCGTGGTTTCGTCTCGGATCGAATACACTTCCTGCCGCGATTGAATCAAGTCCACAACTCGCATGCGCGGACCTCCTGACGCGGTGAGCTAATCCTTGAGCCGAATATAGGCGCATGCCCGTGCACACGCAACAGGATTCGCGGTTGTGCTACCATTCTGAAACGCTCGGAATAAGCCGCAGATCATCTGCATTCCCAAATGTAAGTTGAACTAAGATGAGATTCGGCAGTTGCGCCGACCGATCAAGGGATTTCCGATTAGGGCCAGACTTACAGTGAGTGCCATGCCGAATGCCGAGAACGCGCGATGAACAAGGCCCGCGTGAAAAAAGTCCTTGTCGCGCTAATCGTTTTTCTGGTTGCCATTCAAATTTTCCAGCCCCGGCGTACCAATCCCCCTGCGGTGCCCTCCAGATCCTTAACCGCTCACGTGCACGTCCCCGAAGAGGTTTACTCTGCCTTGATCCATTCTTGCGGAGACTGCCACTCATCCCAGACGCATTGGCCCTGGTACAGCCACGTTGCCCCTCTGTCCTGGGTAATAACCGATGACGTCAACGAAGGCCGCCGGCACATGAATTTTGAAGATTGGGAAGCGCAGGAAGACCCCAAACAAGCGAATGACCGCCTGGTCGACATTTGCGAGGAAATCAAGAAGCAGGGTATGCCGCCTTTTTCGTATCGCCTCGTGCATAAGGATATACGGCTGAAACCGCAGGAGATAGCCTCGATTTGTTCGTGGTCTCAGGCCTTTCGGGCGAATCCGGTTGGATCTGGCAGGCAGCCCTGAATGAACCGCCAAGAATCACTCTTCGGAACGTAGGTGTCGTGTATGAGAAAACATTTTCCCACCTGTTGAAATCTCCAAAAGCGTTCGGGCCATGAACCAAGCGTAGCAAGAAGGCTTATATTCATATTAAACTATTGAAAAATAAGGGGATGTGCATTCCTAGGAGTTTACGTGGTAGAGCAAGATTAAAAGCATTTCCAAAGCTAGTTTGGCTCATTGTGTGCAATTGATCAATGGGGGTGGGTATCTCTCTCCCTAATTTGACCCAGAACCGGGTGACATGGCGATCACAGCTATCTCCAAGGCAGGGTTTGGCGACCGGACGGGAAGTCTCCCGCCGACCGAGCTGATTTTCGGCCGTTCAGCCTCGATGCAGAAGGCGAGGCAGAAAATCGATAAAGTGGCCCAATCCGGAGTTCCGATTCTAATTCAAGGCGCCAACGGCACGGGGAAGGGCCTGCTGGCCAGCTTTATTCACAACCTTTCACCAAAACCCGGCGCCGCCTTCGTGAAAGTAAACTGCGCGGCGATTCCCGGGGCCCTGCTGGAAAGTGAATTATTCGGCTACGAGAAGGGCGCGTTCACCGGCGCGCACTCCGCCAAACCAGGGCGAGTGGAATTGGCCAATGGCGGGACGCTCTTTCTCGATGGCATCGATGAGATTGATATGTCGCTGCAGGCCAAATTGCTTCAACTGCTGCAGGATGGACAGTTCTGCAGAATTGGCGGACAGGAAGACCGGCACGTTCAACTCCGAGTCATCTGCGCCACCAATCGGCGGCTCGAACTGGAGATCGCGAATGGGCGGTTCCGGGAGGACTTATTTTACCGGATCAATGTAGTCAGCATCGAACTTCCACCGCTCCGTTCGCGGGCGGAAGATATTCCCGAACTGGTGGCCTACTTTTTGCAGATTCACCGAGCCCGGCACAACATGCAGGCCAAGCCCCTTTCACCCGCTGCTCTCCAGTTGCTCTCCAGGCATTCTTGGCCGGGCAATATTCGCGAGTTGGAAAACCTGATTGAACGATACGTAATCCTCGGCTCGGAAGACGCCATTTCCAGCGAACTCTTGAACTGGGAAAATACTCACGCAGCGCCCGAAATTCCGCTCGATGGGCAGATACACCTCAAGAAAGTGACTCGCCAAGCGGTGCACGATCTCGAGCGAAAAATCATTTTGAGCGTCTTGGAAGCCAATCGCTGGAACCGCAAACGAACCGCCAGTGCGCTGAAAATCAGCTACCGCGCCTTGCTCTATAAGATTCGCCGTGCCGGCCTGCCCCGCAAACGGGGAATGAGTCATCCAGCCACCGAAATAGTTGGTCCCACAGAGACTGACGAATAACCAATTTGGGATAAGCTCGTTTGGAAGCGCGACTCGAGATCTCTTAAGCAAGGAACGATGGCCGTCGGAGCAGGGGGTTCGATTGGCGAATTGTTGAAAAGTAAGGGAATATTGTGGAAATCGGCTTCCACGTACCAAAAATCCACCCAATATCTGTTGGATGAAGCAAAACTTTCTGACGAAAACATATCTCTCTTATTATGTGAATGTTATGGATGGAGCGTTCGACCCTCGAACTGATGAGGGAAATATATTGCCATATTGTGGTACCCGGGGACATCACATCCCGTTTGCAACTAGGCCGCTGATCACATCCCTTGCTCGCTGCTAACTTAAACTCACGCAAAGACTTAATTTGATTCCGAACATTCTGGTCCGGCAGGTTGGGGCATGGCCCGTACTTTGCTCTATGCACAATAGCCACATGTGTGGGCTGTACATCTTCAGTCTTTGGTCTGACTAAAGAGGTGGAATGCCAACTCGGGCGGACGAAAATCTTATAACAGTAGGGGCGCCTGATTCTCGGGCTCGCACCTACCAGTACTTCGTCCATGGCGCCAGTCCAGCCATGCGGGCACTGGAGCGCACGATTGCCGACATCGCCTCAACGGACATTCCAGTTCTCCTCGTCGGGGAAAGTGGCACGGGCAAAGAAGTTGCGGCCCTTGAAATTCACCGGCTGTCCAGGCACCGGAGCGAGCCGTTTGTAAAATGCGGGTGTTCCGGATTGACGGGAGATTCGCTCTCCGCGCGCTTGCAACTCACGGAAAATGAATCTGCGGCGGAGGAAGCGAACAGCGGGTCCTTGTTTCTGGACGGGATCAATCACCTGGAACCGGCCGCACAGGGACGCCTGCTTCATCTTCTTCCCGACAGCAGCGGCACGCCGCCTCCAGGCTGCCACAGCATGCGCGTCATCTCGTCGACCACGCGAAACCTTGAAGAGGAGATGAAGAGCGGGCGATTCCTGGAGGAACTCTACTACCGGATCAACGGAGTTCACTTGCGGTTGCCGCCTCTGCGGGATCGAAAGGAAGATATTCCCGCGTTGCTGGAATTTTTCTTCAAGAAATATGCATCTCTTTTTGAGCGGCCCGAGCCGAATCTCAGCGAATCCACAGTGAGTTTGCTGATGCGGCATGCCTGGCCGGGAAATATCCGCGAGCTGGAAAATGTCGCGCGAAAAATCGTGGCGCTGGGAGATGAACACCTTGCAACTCACGACCTTACGGTTGAAAATGGGGCCAAGGTGCGCGACCCTCTCCCTGACGCCTTGAAAATTCCCGAGAAAGGCGCTGCGCACATTCCGACGGGTTCACTGAAGGACGCGGCCCGGGCTGCTTCGCGAGTGGCCGAGCGGGCCATGATTCTGAACCAACTCGAGCGGACGCACTGGAACCGGAAAAGAGCGGCGCGAGAGCTGCAAATCAGCTACAAAGCGTTGCTCTATAAATTGAAGCAGTTGGGTCTGGACGGTTCCGACCGCCCGGAGGAGCAATGAGGAGGTCCGCAATGAACCGAACAATTCTTTTTTGTGCCGCGTTGATTTTGCTGGCAAGCGCAGCGAACACGCGGGCAGCGTTCCAGGACAAGAAGGCCGGCAAGCCAGATTCGTCCGTGGCTACAGCGAAGAACGATGCTTCCGCGGAAGACGAAGCCAAACATACAGTCGTTCCTGCCACGACGGACCCGGCGTACGTCATCGGCTCGCAAGATGTGCTCGACATTAATGTCTGGAAAGAGCCGGACATGACGCGCATCGTGCCGGTACGCCCTGACGGGAAAATTACGTTGCCGCTCATCAACGACGTGCAGGCGGCCGGCTCGACGCCGCAGCAACTGGCCGCGAGCGTGACCGAGAAATTGCGCAAGTACATAACGGAACCTCAGGTCACCGTGATCGTCACGCAGATCAACAGCCAGCGCGTCTTTGTGATGGGCGAAGTGCTTCGCGCCGGCGCTTTCCCACTCGTTCCCGGCACGACCGTTTTGCAGGCGCTCGCGAATGCCGGCGGATTTACGACCTTTGCCAACGTGAAAAAAATTCACGTGATGCGGATGGTCAACGGGAAACCCACGGAACTGCCCTTCAATTACCGGGAAGTCGTCAAGGGTGGCAATCCGGAACAAAATATCAAGCTGGAGCCGGGCGACACTGTCGTCGTCCCGTAATAGGTGAAAACATGAAATTGCGAATGACAAACTGGACCCTCGTTGCCGTTCTGGTGCTTTGCACTACTGCGGCATTTGCGCAGGACCAAAAACAGGACACGTCGCCGATCGATCCCAATGCTCCGCTTCAACCCCTGGATACGGCCCCGACCGGCGGGAACGCGAATAAACCGCCAGTTGGCGCGGTTCGCGGCGTGGAGATGCCATTCGATACCCAGTCCTACGACCCGGCGCAGGTTACACCGGACACGAATACGCTTGCCGGAGCGGAGCCTTTCACTCTGGGATCGCTGCAGCACACCCGCAACACTTTCGACCCCACCATTACGGTTTCACAAATCGGGCAAACTACCCCCGGCAAGGGGGGCCAAACGGTCCTGACGGGCGTATCCGTGGCCAGCGCAAGTCTGAATTTCAATCGCAACTGGAGCGGGTATCACTTTTCCACGGTTTACAACGGTGGTGAAACCTTCAACCTGGGCTACGGTGCGGCATCGGGCTTTTTTGGCCAGACCGCTCCACACTACCAATATCACGATCTGACCGTTACTCAGGAGGCCGCATGGGCCCGGTGGCACGTTCTTCTTCGCGATGATTTTACAGCCACCCCGGGAGCCGCGTTTACCAGCCAAGGCATGGGAGGACCCGGACTGACTTCTCAATTTTCCTCCCTGTTGGGGACTTCCCTGAACAGCTTCGGGCAGCAGTTCCAGCCAGCCGAAACGATCAACACCAGCGAAGTCATGCGCTACCGGAACTCGATTCTCGGCCAGGCGGAATATTCCTTCAGCCGGAGGTCGGCGTTTACTTTCTCCGGTTCGTACGGCTTGCTGAATTTTGCCACCACCGGGTTTTTCAACAGCACCATGGTGGGCGGGCAGGCGGGCTACGATTACCTGCTCGATCCTTCGGATTCCTTCGCCATCCTCGCAAGCTACGGAAGGATTAGTTACACGGGTACGGGGATTTCCTCGACCGGGACCTCCACGATTGGGACCGGGAACTCCGTACAGGACTATGTGGGCGCACTGGCCTACGGAAGAAAAATCACCGGCCGTCTGGCGTTCCAAGTCGCCGCGGGGCCGCAGGAAATTCAATTTACCGGCGCCGGAGGGGTCGGTGATTTCCATACCTTGTTTGTGTCGATCAACAGCGCGCTGACTTACGAGCGGCGCCGGAGCGGCCTCGCCTTCAGCTACACTCGCGGGCTGACCGGGGGATCAGGCGTGTTCCTCGGAGCGACGAGCAATACATTTTCCGCCTCAGCGCACCATCAATTCACGCGCTCCTTGACGGGAGGCATCAACGCCGGGTACGCAATGAACGACAGTCTTCCCCAGGCCGGCGTCGCGACTACGAAATTCGACAACTGGTTCGTCGGCGCGAACCTTGGCCGTCGGGTCGGTCAGCACGTGCAGGTCAATTTCAATTATGGCGCGACGGAACAAAACAATCCCGCTACGTGCCTAGTGGCCAGTTGCGGTGGAACTGGTCTTCAACAAACGGTTGGATTGTCCATCAACTGGCATCTGCGCCCGGCCGGTTAGGGCGACTGCAAATTCGATGTATAGGAATACGGGAAGTTCAGCGATCGTGGTTGGTATTCTGTCCCTGAGGTTTTTGAATGTATAAGAAGTTTTTCGGACTCAAAGAGAATCCGTTTAACGTCAATCCGGACCCGCGCTATCTCTACCTGACGCCGAACACGCAGGAAGCGCTGGCCTGCTTGACCTACGGAATTGAAACGCGCAAGGGCTTCATCCTGCTGACCGGCGAAGTCGGGACAGGGAAGACCACCCTGATTAACAAGTTGCTCGAATGGCTGCACAAGGAGCGCGTTTTCACCGCCTTTGTCTTCAACCCGCGTTTGAGCGTCTCGCAATTTCTCGATTTCATGATGGCCGACTTCGGCATCCCGTGCGAATCGAACCAAAAGGGGCAGATGCTGCTGAAATTAAATCAGTGGCTGCTCGACCGGTATCAGGCCGGGGAACGCGCCGTCCTGGTCGTCGATGAGGCGCAGAATCTTTCGCCGCAAATGCTCGAGGAAATCCGGTTGCTGACGAATCTTGAAACTTCCACCGAAAAACTTTTGCAGATCGTTCTTGCGGGCCAGCCCGAGCTCGAACAAAAGCTCAACCAGCCGCAGCTCCGGCAACTCCGGCAGCGCATCACGCTGCGCGCCAAGACGCGCCAGCTCACACTGGAAGAGACGCAGGGATACATTCAGGAGCGCATGCGCATCGCGGGAGCGGAAAATCCCGACATTTTCAGTCCGGAAGCGGTGGCGGCGGTCCATCGGTATGCTCGCGGAATTCCAAGGGTCACGAATCTGCTCTGCGAACACGCGCTGGTGAGTTCCTTTGTGGACCAGAAGAATCCCGTGCCCGCCGAGATCGTGGAAGAAGTGGCGCGAGACTTCGATTTGCATATCGTCGACCCACTGGCGCAGACGCCCCCGCCGGCGCCCGCACCCGCACTGGCGATCCCCACCAACGGCGAGACCAACGGCGACCAGCCGCCCTTGGTCGAATCCCTCTTGCAGGCGTTGAACACCCTTGTCGACCGCCTCAACCAGGCCGAAGCCCGCGTCGACTCCCACGCCGAATCCGACACGGAACATAAGACCTGAGAATTTTTGTCTTGGTGTGTTGTTTTTGGAGTTTTTCACTCCAAAGCTCAATCAAATAAATTAAACCGGATGATGCACCACAGCGTGGAAATGCCATCGCGCCATGTGATTTTCTTGCCTTCCGCGTAGGTGCGGCCGGCGTACGATATGGAGACCTCGTAGATTCGCCAGTTGCCCTTGGAGATTTTTGCCGTGATTTCCGGCTCGAATCCGAAGCGGTCCGATTTGAGTTTGATGTTCTGCAGGACTTCCCGGCGGAAGACTTTGTAGCAGGTCTCCATGTCCGTGAGTTTCAGGTTGGTGAAGATGTCGGAGAGCAGCGTCAGAAACTTGTTGCCGGCGTAATGCCAAAAATAGTGGACACGCTGCGGTCCGCCCAGGAATCGCGAGCCGTAGACCACGTCGGCTTTGTCCTCGAAGATCGGTTCGAGCAGTTTTCCGTAATCCTTGGGGTCGTATTCGAGATCGGCGTCCTGCACCAGAACGATGTCTCCCGTGGCCGCCTCGAATCCGCTCCGCAATGCGGCTCCCTTCCCGGCGTTTTGGGGCTGAAAGAGGAAGCGGATATTTTCGAGCGACAGGCGAGCTCTGCCGTTCTGCACGGCGACTTCGCGCTTGCCTTCCGATTGCGCCTTGTCAAAATCCTCCAGCAGGCCGCGCGTGCCGTCGGTGGATTTGTCGTCGACGAGGATGATCTCCTTCTCGATCGGCGAGGCCTGCACCCGCAGCAGCACCTCCTCGATGAACGCGCGCTCGTTATAGACCGGGATTACGACGGATACCTTCATTCGAATTCACGCGACTCCATCGGGAATTTGAGTAGGACAGGCCCGCCGCGGCGGGCCTGTCTGCTTCTATTTTCGTACTTGGTCCAGCGGAGACAGGCTGAAGCCTGTCCTACTGTTTCGAACCCATGATCGATTACGGATGCAAAGAACGCAAACGAAGAATTGGATGCATGGCCGCTCTCCGGATATGGCGGCTCCCTGACATTTACTCAGGACTCGCGAGCCCGGGGATAACGTCCCAGCATCGCGTTCCACCGGATCAACAATAATTCGAGGAACATTCGGATTCCGTCCGCCGCCACGTTCACTTTCGTTGCGGAGTCATGCGACCAGCGCACGGGAATCTCCGCCACGCGCAGCCCATTGCGCTTTGCCAGAAACAGGATCTCAGGGTCGAAGCCGAAACGTTCCACGCGCTGCTGCTCGAAAATACTCCGCGCTCGCTCCATGCGAAACGCTTTGAACCCGCATTGCGTGTCGGAAAATTCAATTCCCATGATCCACCGCACCAGGCGATTGAAGAAAATCCCCGCCTGCTCGCGGATCACGGATTGGTGAACTTCGATAAGAGTTCGATCCAGCGCGCGGGAGCCAATAGCGGCATCAAATCCTTGCTCACGCATGACAGCAAGCAGCTTGTCGGCTTCCTCGATGGGTGTGGACAGATCCGCATCGGTGAAAAGCGCGATTGCCCCTTGCGCCTCGATCATGCCGTGGCGCACGCTGAATCCCTTTCCCCGGTTTTCCCCGTTCGAGACCAGGCGCAGGCCGGGATATTTTTGCCGGCAGGCGATTACGATTTCGATAGTCCGGTCGGAAGATCCATCGTCGACGATGATGACCTCAGCCCGATAGGGCCGGGCTTGCAAATAGGCAAAGATGCAAGCGAGGGTTTTTGGAAGGCGGAATTCCTCGTTATATGCCGGGATAACGATGGAAAGGTCCAGGGTCGGCGAATTCATTTGCGATGGAGCCGCGTGAATCGCGCGGCATGCGGAACGCCTCCCAGTGGCGGGATTATATCGTCTGAAAAAGGATTCGTCTACGAAGTGTCACGAACATGCGGCGGCGGCAAACTCGAAAATTGCGTGAACCAAACCGCCTGGGACCGGCCAAATGGACCGCGCGGATGCAATGGGATGAATCGATTTTGCAGGTTCAATGTCAAATCTGGATTTCCAGACAAACGAAAAGCAGGCCACCCTTTTGGTGGAGTTGCGACTGCCTCTTGAAAAAGAAACGAAAGACTTATTGCGTGGAGGGCTCCGTGCGAATTATTTCGTAGCGCTCGATGACCGCGGCAATGCCAACACGAGAGGAGCCATTCTCCGGCCTCTTGTCGACCCGAACCACTTTGCCCATCGCGCGAATGAAAACTTCGGAACCGCGGGTCACTTCCGCGAGTAGCGTGAGCGTAATGTCAAGCTCGGCTCCCGCGCCCAGATCCTGATCAATTGTAAAGTAAACGCCGCGAGTGGAAATGTCGCGCGTCTTTCCGCTGCGCGAGGATATTTCTTTTTCCATTGGCACCCGGATAATGACCGGCAAAGACAGGTCATATCGACGAGCAGTGCGCCGCTCTGTCATCTTCTTGTTCCCCCGAACCCCTTTTTTCAGCCCGCTTCACCCACCCCGACTAAGAAAAGGGAGCAATTGAAGTTCCAAAGTGATAGAACAATTTACGTCACAAGCTAGGTCCTACCGACGATCAAAGGCAGACACGACTCTGGACGCCTCGATCTAAAGCCGTTAAGCCCCTCTGAACTGTGGACGATTGCTCCTAAACCGTTGCTCCGACGATGTGGGAGAGCCGGAGAGGCCCACATTTCACTAGTAATAAATACGTCATTGGAAATGAGAAGTTCCACTTTTATACAGGGCTGCTGAAACTTTCTCATTCTGATTCCACACCCCGGGCCGAATTGCGTTACAGGCAATACTGGAAAATTCACCGCCTTCTATGACCAATCCGTTGCACGTACTAGCCTCACTAGCTATGCCTGCCTGCCGGTGTAAGATCAGGAGGTACGGAACCTGAACTGGGAGTTCCTCCTCCATCTTTTTTATTACTCGCACGCGCTGGGCGCCCGGTATCAAGTCCGAACTGGCGAATTTTGTAGAGCAGCGCCTTGTAACTGATGCTCAGCATCTTGGCCGCATCCTTGCGGCACCAGTGAGTTTTTTCGAGAGCATCCGCGATCGCTTCCATCTCGGCTTCATCCTTCAAACTGCGCACCAGCGCTTTCAAGCCCTGTTCGCGCGCGGGCGCAGCTTCTTCTCTAGGAGAAATTCGCTGGCGCGTGGCGGACATTTCCAGCAGTTCGCGGAAGCTGCCTTCATCGTCTTCCAAAATGACGTATCGTTTCACGAAATTTTCGAGTTCGCGAAGATTTCCCGGCCAGGGATAACGCACGGCGGCTTCCAGCAAATGCTGGGAGGGAACCATGGGTTCCTTGTGGAATTTTTCGCTGTATTTCTGAAGGAAATGGCGGAAGAGCAGCGGGATTTCCGAGGCCCTCTCGCGCAGCGGAGGGACATTGATCGAGAGCACGTTGAGGCGATAGTACAAGTCTTCGCGGAGGCGTCCCGATTTCATTGCTTCCTGAATCTCCACGTTGGTGGCGGCAAGGACGCGCACATCCACGTCAATCAATTGGCGTCCGCCCAGGCGCGAAAACTGGTGGTCCTGAAGAACGTGCAGGAGCTTGGCCTGCAAATGGGGGCTCATTTCCGCGATTTCGTCGAGGAAGATGGTGCCCTTGGTGGCCTGCTCAAACTTGCCCGGTTTGGAGCGCACCGCGCCGGTGAAGGCGCCCTGTTCAAAGCCGAACAATTCGGATTCCAGCAATTCGCCGGGGAGCGCAGCGCAATTCACTTTGACGAACGCCTGGTTGCGGCGCGTCGAGCGCATGTGAATCATGCGCGCGACAACTTCCTTGCCAACTCCGCTTTCCCCATAAATGAACACGGGGACATCGACAGGAGCGATTTGAAGGATCTGCTGGCGAATTCGCACCATCTGGGGGCTGGCGGCGAGGAAACACAGGTCTTCCGTGATCGTGTCACAGTATTCGCGCAACGCTTTGTTTTCCGCGCGCAACTGCTGCTTTTGCCGGCATTTCAGCATGGCCACGTCGAGCTCGGCTTTTTCAAACGGCTTGGTCAGGTAATCTTGCGCGCCCAGGCGAATGGCCTCGACGACGGTGCCCACTTCGTTGGAACAAGAAAGCATGACCACGTTGAGGGACCGGTCAATCTGCATTAACTGCTTCAAGGTTTCGAGACCATTCAATTCGGGCATGAGAACGTCCAGGATGATGAAGTCCGGCCGTTCTCCATTTTCGATCTTCTTAATCGCTTCCGTTCCTGAGGTCACCGCTTCGACCTGATACCCGTCCACCTCGAGCAATGTGCCCAGATACTTTCGTATGCTGGGCTCGTCGTCCACTACCAGGATTCTTTCCTTATCAGCCATTTGCCCCACCTTCGTCTTGCCAGAATTCCGTTATACGTTGTCTATCGGCAGCAGGAACGTAAAGGTACAGCCCCGCCGCGGTTCGCTCTCCACCCAAATTTTGCCGCGATGCGCTTGTACCAGCCGCTTGGCAATCGCCAGCCCCAAACCCATCCCCGAAGAGGTGCGGTCCACGCGCACAAAATCCTCGAAAATTTCCTGGTGATGCTCGGAAGCGATCCCGGGACCGGAATCCGAGACGGAGACCTTGATGCAATTGGGATGTTGAGCGCGCTCGCGCCGGCGATCCTGCGTCTGTACTTCTTCGGCGGACCGCCGTTCCCAGAAGTGCAGCTCCGCGCGGAACGTGACGTTTCCGCCGGCGGGCGTATGCTTCAATGAATTGTCCAGCAGATTTGCGACCGTCTGCTGCACTTTCTGGTAATCGAATTTGAAAATGGGGATGTCGGTATTCAGAATCGTGTCGAGCCGGACGTGCTTGCGCACAAACGCTTCGTGCCAGCGCGTCGCCAATTCGCTCAGGCAATCTCGCAGATCGTTTTCGCGCAGATGCAGAACCAGCTTGCCGCTCTCCAGCGCGGAATAATTCAGGAACATCGAAACCAGGCGAACCAGGCGCTCGCAACTTTCCTTCGATTCCTGGAGAATGTCCCGCTGCTTGTCCGTCAATTTGCCGAGGGAACCCGACAGCAGTAAATCGTAGTAGCCTTTGATTACGGCGAGCGGCGTCTTCAATTCGTGCGCGGCGGACGCCAGGAACACGGTCTTCTGGCGGTTGACTTCCTGAAGCCGCAAGTACGCGGCGAGCAGATTTCGGTAGGTGATCTCCCGTTCCTGAAGCAGTTCTTGCACGGTGTGCTGCGTGGCAGTGGTCTGGCCTGTGTTGGCGCGCTTTTCCACGTCTTCGATCCGGACGACCAGCCAATCCGTTTCCGGCAGCCACTGGATGCGCGCGCGAGCCGCGCCGCCGCAGCAATCGAATTTCGAATCGATCGGATGTTCTCCACCCTCGATGCGGTTGGCAATCACGTTAGGATTGATGAGCAGCAAGTCGGAAAACAAATTGAAATGCGAGTCGATCGAAAAGCCGTGAGAGGCGAGGCTCTGCCTGCCGCGCGAGTTGGCCTGCAGAATCCGTCCAGTCCGGTCGGAAATCAAAATGGGCTGCTCCAGCAAATCGATAAGACTCGCGATCACGCTCGCCGGGATCGGTTCGTTTGCTGGCAGCTCGATGACAGGACCGCGTCTCAACAGGCTCTCCTCGGGACACTTGTCCGCTTTGTGGAAAGCGGAGAATTCCATTTGATTCACTTCGGCTTGTTAGCGGGAAACCAACCGGATACTGTCAAAACCCGACAGCGGTGTCAATGGTAAATGGGTTCTATTTTGCACAATTGTAGTAAACCTCTCGCCACCTGTGTGTGGACAGGTTGTGGAAAAGGAATTCCACGGGTCGGGAGGCAGGTGCAACCGACTGTATATAAATGACTTGTGACCGCGCTGTTTTTTGGTGATTACTGGCAACGGATGTGCTCCTCAAATGCGGGTACTAGTTCAAAAGTACTAGACTTTTTCGGAGGGAAATTACTTTCCCAAAAATTTTTTTATGACAAAGAGCGAGTATGCGCTTAACCCCCGCTGAGCGCCGGCGTTCTCAGCGGATTCACGTTCAAATTCCAATGTTCGTCCGAGGTACGGACGCCGCCGGATTGGAATTTCTCGACCTCACGAAGACGCTCGATATTAGCGCCACGGGTGCGTACCTTGCGACGGCTCGGTCCATACGCACCAATCAAGTCAT
>Ga0116217_10000622_pt1 | contig 35585 bp, 42 predicted proteins | sample Sb_taG_6_FD_89697 | JGI IMG/M metagenome (GOLD analysis project Ga0116217, IMG submission 89697) | Peat soil microbial communities from Weissenstadt, Germany - Sb_50d_4_PS metaG | ecosystem: Environmental > Terrestrial > Soil > Wetlands > Peat | place: Germany: Weissenstadt | collected 2010-09-21 | reverse complement strand
GTCGTCAGCGTGGCCACGTCGGCGGGGTCGACCACGAGCGGTGGAGCAGGGTGATTCGCCATGCAGGCAATCATCCTGCCACGCGGACTCTTAGTGCAAGCTATTTCAGAGTCGCTGCACTAGTGTCGGAATCTGACCTTCCTCAGAGGTGGCCCTAAGTGCCCGAACCCAGGGCTTGCGAATATGAGCGAACCTTGAGCGCGTGTAGTCGTGGATTCGAGAGTGTCGCTCAATTGGTCCTCGACGACCGGCTTCTGTACAAGTGGTTCGGCCGACACGAGACGAAAGGATTCAGACGTGGGTAGCGGTACCGCCAAGGATGGATGAAACCTGATCACCGACCGCACAAGGAGTGGCATCTGGACTCGTGGCCAAGTGGTCTGAACTTGGCGCGGACGCGACTGAAGATGCACCAGAGGACCGCCGATGTGTTGCAGGCGGTCGCTGCGTGATGCCGAGGCGCTCGAGCTCGGAACTGCGGCCGTGAGGAGCGATCCCGAAGGCCCTCAACCATCACCGGACCGTCCGTGGTCGTCAGCTTCAACTGCGTGATCAACTCTCCGCCGATGCCGAAAGATCATCCGCGAGAACAAGGCGTCCTTGCGGGCGTCATCGTTCCGACATACGTCTCAGTCGCCCGGTTCTCACCTCCGGATCAGGTATCGGCGGGCGATCACACGCGCGGCATGCCGAGCCCGTTTCATCCATGCCCCGTGTGACGCCTCCTCTCAGCCGATCTCTCGCCAACTCGCATCTGGTAGAGACTCAGGCGGATTCCGTCATCCACCGTCTCTCCACAATGAGTAAATCCAGCGCGCTCGTAGTACCGTCGAATCCCCAGATTATCAGCGAGGCAGTCGAGGCGCAGGTTCCGACGCCCGCGCCGTTGCGCCTCCTCGATCATCCACCGAATCGCGAACGAGCCAACGCCCGCGGCTGCACGTCGAACCGCGAAACGATGTAGGTAGAGCGCGTCATCGCTCGCGTCAGGCCAGTATCGTTGGTCACTCGTGCGCAGTGCGAAGGTGGCCACCGCAGCAGGGCCAAGCCAGACGAGATACAGGCTCCCGTTGGCAAGGTCATGACGAAGCCACCTCTGTCCATCACCATCTGGAGCATCGAAGATGCCGGGTGGCCAAGCGTCGAGACCCCGTGTCGATGTCCACGCAGCGACTTCCTCAAGTATCGCGACGGCGCTGTCCACGTCGGCAGCAGTTGCGGCGCGAATCTCTGGGTTAAGGGCTGCCATGTCATGTTGAGAAGAGACGAGCGTCCTCACAGCATTCTATCTCGCGTCGACCTGATCGCTGATCTCCGTGGTGCCCATGACACTCCAACTTGGATTATCATAGCGCTTCCCGCCATCCCGTCATCACACCACCCACAGCGCTTGTGTTGGAGACGTCCTCGCCGCTCGAAGAGAAGCAACCCTGCCGCCCCTGCATGGAGGAGACCAGAGTGGCCAACACATCGACCGGGACCACCGGCGCTTGCCGAACCATCGCGTGGTGTTCGAGACTTGCACCGGCACCTGATCAAGGCCGCCGGGTGCTGCTCGGTCGGCAGCGTGACATCCACCTCCAGGCTCGGTGTGACCGGCCCGTTCGACCCAGCGCCGATCGAACCCGAGGCTCCAAGCCCTACCGCCCCAGGCACTTGGCTCATGGAGTGAATCTGGTATCGCGCGCTTTCGCGAGCAAAGTTGACGCGCAGCCATTGATGTCGACCACGCTTGCGGTTGGACGAACCACCCGCGTGAGCCGTCTATGGTTGAGTCTGGAGTTATGGAGCGCGTGAACCCCGAAGCAGTCGCCGAGGACCTCGACTCGTATGTCCTAAGGGCTCCGACATGGACCGTCGCGGATCGTGGCTTCGCCGTCTTGATCGACGGGCCAGAACCGCCGGCAATCATGCGATTTGCGTGCAGACTCCGGCTCGACAGCGATCCGGAGGTTGATGTCGCGGGCATTCGCGCTTGGTTCCGGGACCGAGGGCGCCACGCGTTCACCTGGAAGCTGGGGCAACACAGTACGCCCACCGACTTAGAAGCCCGGCTTCGTGCTCACGGAGCCCATGAGGACGAAGCAGAACCCGAGCACACGGCAATGGTGCTCGACGCAGAGCCGCCGCCCGTGGATGGCGTCGAGGTGCACACAGTGGAATCGTATGAGGACTACGTCCGGTCCGCGGAGATCATGTTTGTTGGCTTTGCAGGCAGCTTCACCGCGAGCGAAGTGGCCGCCATGCGCGCGGCACTTCCGCAGCGTTTTGATGGCTACCAGGGGCAAACGTCGGCTCGGCGCTACCTCGCGTTTGCAAACGGGATCGCCGTCGCCATGGCCACGGCGATCGAAACGTCCGCGCTGGTCGTGGCGCTGTACGGAGGTGCCACGCTGCCTGAGGCCCGAGGTCGCGGAGCCTATCGGGCGCTCGTGCATGCGCGCTGGCTCGACGCTGTTCGCTCGGGCTCCACCGCACTCGTGACCCAGGCGTCGGGAATGTCAAGACCGGTCCTCGAGCGCCTAGGATTCCGCGCCGTCGGCCCAGTCCTCGAACTGATCGATACCACACGCGTGTGACCCTCGAGGGGTGGCTGATCAGGTGCGCGACCGTTCGCCTCGCGGTCGAGTTCGCGAGCCTGCACGCGCCGGCGACACTGAAATCCGCCCCCAGGGGATGGGTCGCCATCGCCGAATGATCGTGTCGCGGCAACGCCCAAACCTCAACCGGCACGCGTTATCGGGGCGCTCCATCTAATGGCTCCAGCGCTCCTCGCTTTTTGTCAGAGTGGAACTGCCCCTCACCGGTGAGCCTTGCGGAGTACCATTGCCGATTCGCGGCCAAGATGGAAGAAAAGACCAAGCGACTCAGCACCACATCGTTCGCGGTGCTCGGGCTTTTGGCACTCCGCCCGTGGACCACCTATGAGCTCGCCCATGAGATGCAGCGCAGCGTCCGCCAGGTCTGGCCACGGGCCGAGAGTGGACTCTACGAAGAGCCGAAGCTGCTGGTAGCGAGGGGCTTGGCACGCGCCAAACACGAGCTGGTGGGTCGCCGCCCCCGGACCACCTACTCGATCACGGCCAAGGGACGCCGTGAACTCAGCCGATGGTTAGGAGAGGCGCAAGCGACCTACCCGCAGACCGAGTCCGAGGCGCTCCTCAAAGTTCTGTTCGCCGAGCAAGGAACCAAGGAGAATCTGCTCACGACACTAGCCGCGATCCGCCGTGAAGCTAAGCAGCGTCGCCAATGGCTCACATCGATTGCAAATGAGATATCAACCGTGCAGGGCCCGTTTCCCTTCCCACAGCGCGCGCACGTGAACTACCTCTACGTCTCCTTCCTCGTCGAGCAGTCGGCTACCGTCGCGCGCTGGGCAAGGAGCGCGGAGCGCCAGGTGCGTTCTTGGCCGGATGACATCTCCGACGTTCCGGGCCGAGACTTCGGCGCCAAACTGCGGGCCCTGGCTCGGCAGGTGTCCCAGGGTAGTCACCCCTGATTGATCCAAGCAGCTCGCCTGGTTTCTGAGCGTGATGATGTGAACCCCTCTCCGGTGTGGCAGTTTGGGAGCCGATGTACGACCTGTTTCTCCACGCGGCGCGACCTGAGTCCGGGCTCGTGTTTCAAGCTACTCACGTGGTTGAAGGCTGCTCCACGCGCACTCCTGAAGAATCGTCGACCCGACCCATCGCCACGGCACCGAGATACACGGTCCGGGGTGCCATCACCTCTGACGAACACTTTGCGCGTGGAGCAAGGAGGTGCCTCCGTCAATGTCAGGAACGGCGGCAGCGCGGCGAGACGGACTGGAGTCGCCAGCGTCGTGATCATGATGCCAATGGTGGTCGACAGGAGGTCACGAATGGGCGAAGCCGCGGCTGCGCGAAAGCGTCCGTTCGATTCGAGCAGTTCGGATCGTCGTCCTCAGTTGGCGCCTTGCACTGGTTTCCGTCGGAGGGACGGCCGGGGTCATTTGTCACCGACGACGTCCCAGTTGAGGGCGCGGCAACTGCCGGTGGCGACACTCTTGGCCAGCGAAAATCGCGTCATTCAATCGACACCGGTGCGGGGCGACGTTGGAGGGAATGGTGCAGGACTACCTGCGCACGGCGAGAGCCAAACGAGGCCGTCACCTGGTTCGGTCGGCACGATCGTGGCGAATCCGACCTGCTAGGTCGACGGCGCTATCCCCGTGGGGTAGCGGCGATCAACTTCCACGGCGTCGGAATCGCGCCACCGGCACCAACTGGGGCGCGATGCTCTCTGACGGGACAACCTTAATCTCAGAAGGCTTCTGATGCTCATCTATCCGGTGGTCATGGCGATCGTGCTGACTGTGGTCGCAGTCCATTCCATCGCGACGTGCTGCGTGATGCGCTTCAGGTACGGCTTCGGCGAAGGTAAGTCCGATCGCAGAAGCTCTGTAGCATGGCGGTCTGTGTCGCGTGACCAGTGGCGCTTAGGTCCTCACGCGGACGCTCAGGTTGGTGCGGTGGCGTCGGACGCGGAGCAGCGTGCCACACATGTTGGGATCGCACCAACGACGTGACTGGTTCCGCGTGTGGTCATAGAAGAGCCAGGAGCAGTCAGGATTAGCGCACACGCGGATGCGATCGAGACCATCGCCCGCGAGAAGCTGCGCGTACGACGTAACTGTTGCGGCCATGATCGCGTGCCAATCGTGACGTCGCCAGGTCAACGTGAGCGCAACGCGTCGCTTGACCCGGGTGAGGCGCCAAACATGACCAGGGTTTGCGAGGAGTCGATTCAGTGCGGTCATCACTTGGTCATTGGGAGGCTGCCCGGACTCCAATCCGCGACGCAGGAGTGCGCGCAGATCGACGAGTTCGCGACGGACGGCGGGGCTGGGTGGTGGAACGCGCGCCACGCCGCAGCGCTGAGCGAACCAGCGGCGCCACGGTGCCAACTCGAGGCGATCGTATGTATCCCCGGTGCCTCTATAGTCGGTGAAGCGACTATTGACGAAATCGACGCAAAGGTGGTCGGAAACCGAGTGCGGGATGGGGCTCGGTGATGCACGCCAGCCTGCTGTCAACGAATGCAAGTCTACGCTTAATGGCCTGGATCGATGGCTCGTGATTGGCTGGCCATCGCCCGGATGCCGAGCCTGGCGGCGAGGTTTGGCGTTGAGAGTAACTCTATATTCGCAGCGAGCATCGGCCGTCGCGTCACGTGTCACGGTCGCCGCCTCCTTGACGGCGCCAAGTTTGGTGCCTAGGCTCTGGTACTGGTCTAGCCGGTGCGGAGGCTATTACCAGTGGCGAGCGATCGACAGTGCTCGCGTAGTCTGTGCTTGGCGAGAGCTCGACAGATGCAGCCCTGCACGGCGAACGGCCGATGCTGACCGGACGAGCGCCGTGAGCGTTGGGAGGGTGACCCTTTTACCCTGACGTTGAAGTGGCGCGCGCGGTCGCGGAGACCCCGCGAACGCGCGACCGACCCGGGGTGACAGATTCCAGGCGCTCGAGGATGCGTACACCCTGAGTTGCCATCCAGTCCTGCTCGTGCGAGAATGGTCTAGATATGCGCTGCGTCTCAGCGAGACTTTCCCATACCAATCCATCACGGTCGCCCATTATTTCAAGTGCGGAAGCGCTTGTTCCGCTGGCCCTTGTCCGGTCGCGGGCACGCGGGTGGAGCGCGTCCAACACTCGCATGATCCTTTCGCACTGCCGCTCCTCGACGTGTGCGGCGTCTCCAGTGTGCCTCCCGCCCTGGGTTGGTCGCGGGCGTTGATGCCCGTATCCAATAGCGCCTGGCACACGCTCCTCGATGTCGAGCCGCACGACACCGAACCGTTGCATGCGCGACTGACCCAGGCACTCCGCGAAGCGATACAGGTTCGACGTCTGCCCGCTGGCAGCGCTCTTCCTCCAAGCCGAACTCTGGCCAAGGATCTGAGCTGTTCACGATGGGTCGTGACCGAAGCCTACGGGCAGCTGCTCGCCGAGGGCTATTTGGAGTCACGGGTCGGCGCGGCCACCCGCGTGCGGGCGCTCGAATCCTTGGGAGCTGAACGACCAACGACTGCGCAAGTGGAGTTCTCGGCGCCCATTGGTATTGACTTCGGCCCCGGGTTGCCCGACCTTGCTGGCTTCCCACTCAAGACCTGGATGGCCGCCTTACGGACAGCTGCCCTGCGCATGTCACCGGCCAGCCTTGGCCACCCGGACCCCGCAGGTCAGGCTCATCTCCGCGACGTTCTCGCTGCGTATCTGATTCGGGTGCGCGGGGCTGCCGCCGACGCGGCCGATCTGACTGTGTGCTGCGGAGTCACTGATGGGCTCGGCCGCGCATGTCGCGCGCTCTCGCGCGCCGGCTTCAGCGCAGTCGCCATGGAGGATCCGGGATGGGAGCGCCTCCGCGGCTGCGCTCTCGCCGCAGGTCTCCAGATCATCCCGGTACGAGTTGACGAGGAGGGGATCCGCGTCGAAGAGCTCGAAGCACACTCGGCGGTGCGAGCGGTCGTGCTCAGCCCGACTCATCAGTTTCCCAGTGGCGTGGCGCTCTCGAGCGCTCGCCGCGCGAGATTGCTCGACTGGGCGCGTCGCGTGGACGGCTTGATCCTCGAGGACGATTACGACGCCGAGTTCCGCTACGACCGGCGCGCGATCGGCGCGATGCAAGGCACCGATCCCACGCGCGTCGCGCTTTTCGGCTCGGTCAGCAAGACCCTCTCACCCGCGCTACGCATCGGCTGGATGCTGACGCCGCCGACATGGACCTCGGCCATGCGTGCGCCGGAGTCCAACGTCGCCGGTCCGCCAACCCTCGACCAGCTCGCCTTCGCCTCGCTGCTCGAAAGCGGCGAATACGATCGCCATGTGCGCCGTTCCCGGATGCGCTATCGAAGCCGACGAGACCACCTAATCGGAGCGCTGGCACAACGTCTGCCCGGCGCACGCATCTCGGGGATCGCTGCCGGGCTACATGTTGTGGTCACGTTCGACCAGGAGGTCAATTACCGTCTGGTGGTCAAGACGGGGGCTGCTCAAGGACTTCGCCTCGTGAGACTCGGTGGCTTCCAGATGCACCAGGCCGATGCGCCTGACGGCCTGGTACTCGGATATGGAAACCTCGACGATCCAGATGTCGAGCCCGCCGTCGCAATGCTCGCGACAATCCTCGAGCGGGCCGTGATGCCGAATGTAACCATTTCCCGCGTTGCTGCAGACCGCTAACCTTCGAATGCGAGCGCGCACAAGCGAACTCACGAACCTCGCTTCGGTGCGCCTACCCGAGCTGAATGGCAGGAGCTGAACTCCATCGCCTGACGCGACAGATCGGGCGTCGGCCGAACACCTACTGCATCGCCTGGCAGATTTCGTACACACGGCGTCCCACCCCTGGACCCCAGGTGATGTGCTCGGGCTTGATCTTCTTCCCATCAGTGCAGATCGAGTGGTTGTGATAGACGTTCTGCTCGCGCGGTCCGTAGGCGACCTCTTCTATGGTCAGTTCCAAGGTTCTAGAAAATGCGGGGCCGAACGGTCAAAAGCGCGGATTTTGGGCCTCTGCGCAGTCTTTGCCGGCCCAGATGGGGCTGTACGCCACTCCCGGCGGCTCTTGACGGCCGTTTGGAGGGCTCTGGAACGCACTGAAGACAGCTCGAAGAGCTGACCAGCGAGGGGTGAAGCGCCGTTCGTCGTTTAAGGAGCGGCGCGGGCAGCGAGTGCGAGGCCCATGACCTCGCCGCCGCCAATCAGGCCCTCACTGATCCGCCGGTAGGCGATTCTGCGGCCGACCTTGTAGCCGTCGCTGGTGTGGGCGGGGAGCAAGTTGGGCCGGCGAACGGTGAAGCGCAGCCATTCAACGAGCACGGCGCAGTTGACCCGGAGTTGCTGCCAGCGGATGCCGATGCGGCGCAACCGGGTGCGCGCGTCGTTGGCACCCACCCGGTAGTTCATAGGTAGCTGCTCGTGCTTGAACTCGTACATGTTGTGTTGCTGGGTCATCGCCTGGTACCGCGGGTAGGTTCGCCAGACGGGCAACAAGCGGCGCCAGTCCTTCGAACAACTGATGCTCTGCACCCCTTCGCAGTCGTCGTGTTCGGGGAGCGAGCAGGATTGCGCCGATGCTGGCAGCGCTGCGGTGGTTCAGGAAGTGCTGGGCACTGGTCTGCGGGCGTAATGGTTGTTGGAGTGCTCATCCCGCGGGAAGCCCGCCGCTCTCGTACCGCGGTCACGAGGTTGGCGTAGGGCGTGAAAAAATCTACACGGCTGACGGGAATGTCGTACGCCCGTACCCACTTTCGAAGGTAGGTCAGGCTCGGCAAGATGCCGGATTGGCTGACCACTGCGTCCAGCGTCTCCACGAGTGGCGGTGGCGTCATCCGCGCACGAGCAGGCTGGACTATCTGTGCCTTGGCGAGGGCCTCATTCCGGCTGCGCATCCGATCGATGACGGTAGCGCTGATGGGCAGGTGCAGATGGATCAAGTAGCGCCCGCGCAGCGCTTCCGCCTCGATTCCCTTGACCACCACGTCGTAGGCAATCTGGGTTGGGATGCACTTCAGACGGTGGGCGACCGCCCGCAACGCCTTACTCACCAGAATCTCATAGGCGTCGGTATGCTGTTCGCCCCGGGCGTGCCAGCCCAGATGCCGGCCACGGTCGTCGAGTGGCGAGAGCGCTATCCGGAGCAACTCCGACCAGGGCCGGTTGCAGCGTTGCCGGATGCTCTCCGCGGTGGGTAGCGTGAGGAGACCCTGGTCTACCCGGGCGTAGTCCCACTCTCGCTTGGAAAGTGATCCGGGCTCCGATCGGCCACTGGCGCTCGCAACCGCAGCGAGCACATCCAAGAGTTGGTGCTCATCGAGTTCAGCGACGAACTGGCGCGTTTGCGGCTCCCACCCTCGGACCTGAAGCCGCGGCAAACGGCGTGACGGCCTCACCAACGAGGTCGAGATCGACATCACGCTCACCATCAACATCAACGTTGAGGTCGTGATCGTGTGCGAACTCCACGTCATCGAGCTCATCGAAGGATGGCTCGATGTCCGGGTGTGCGACTACGCGAGACGATACGACCATGATTGGCCCAAGCTCCTCGTCAGTGCACCGTTGCTGAAGGGCGGTGTTCCGTCCCCATGAGTCCACCATTAAGCCTGGGTATGATGCAAATGTCCTTATTCCATAAGGGACATTGGATGGTCAAATCGGTCTGACTCAGTGCGTCATCGCCAATGGAAGCACCCCATTGCCAAGCCTCGTATTCGCCATTCCTACTGCGCAAATAATCCAGTATTTGGACATTCCACTACCTCTAGCAAGAGACGGGCCTATCGAACGTGCGGCAGGGGTAGCCGCCAAGGTCCAGTAACACCATGGCGCAGCGGGTTCGCCAACCACCGCCGGCGAACTTTGGTGGTCCGTAGCTATCTCGCCTAAGGCTGAGTACGCTCAAACCATGCCCAATCGTGAGGTCAGCACCCCGAGCCCAGCCTTCGCCCCAGAGGCGGTCGACCACCTCATCTCAACCATCCGCAATCACCGTGTGCTGCTCGACGAAGTGCTGGCACCGCTCTATGGCGTTGAAACCAAGACGTTGGTGAGAGCGATGCGTCGAAACCTCGAGCGATTCCCCTTAGATTTCATGTTCCAGTTGACCAAGGATGAGTACGAGGCTTTGAGGTACCAAATTGGTACCTCAAACAGTGGCCGCGGTGGCCGACGCTACATGCCTTACGCCTTCACCGAGCAAGGCGTAGCAATGCTCTCCACTGTTCTTCACAGTGAACGGGCCGTCGCCGTCAACATCGAAATCATGCGAGCATTTGTTCGGCTTCGAAGCGTGCTCGCCGAACACGCTGAGCTGGCGGCGAGGCTGGATGATCTCGAGGAGCGTTTTGGGAACCAGTTCGAGATCGTGTTTGCTGCCCTCCGGAATCTCACCGTGCCACCGGACGTCGCACCCAAGCGCATCGGCTTCAGACCGTAGCCAAAAAGTAGCCGAGTGCGGCTAAACCGGCCCACGACCCGCGCGTGTGTGGACGCCTTTCGTCTGAGCAATCGGTCCGATCGGGACGAGCCGTACGTCAAGTTGGAACCCAACCGCGGCTGCCAACCGCTCTATCGAGGAGATACGTGGGTCGGTATGCCCGGATTCCAGCCGCGCAACGGCCGCCTCGGATGTACCCATTCGACTGGCGATCACGGTGCGGCTCAGGCCGGCAGCCATACGCCGACTGTGCAACTCCTCGATCATCTCGCGCCGTTGGCGAGCCTGGTCATAGGCCGCCTTGAAGATCGGATTGGCACTGGATTCCGCGATAAAGGTGTCGAGATCGTCGAGGGGTTCGTCAGTCCTGTCCATACCAGAGATGATAGGTCATCTGTGATCAGATTACAACCCCCGGCGTTCCCAGTCGTCAAGCCGCTCTTCGGCGAGCTTGATCAGGTGTTTTGGTGTCTCCTGGGTTTTCTTGGAGAAAGCATGGAGGGCGAGCAGGATCCTCCCCTTGGAACCCTGGCTTGCGAACAGCACGCGGTAGGTCACCCGATCACCTTCTGACCGAACTTCGTAAATCCGTTGCTGAGTCGACGAGCCTCGCGAGTTCCTTTCTCCTGGACGTTCTTCATCTCTTCGGCAATCGCCGCCGCGTCGGTGGCATGTTGGGTCGTCAATTCACGGAGAAAAGTCCCCACTGGTTGCTCGCCTCCGTGTGTGGCGTAGAACCTCCAGCGGTGCTTGACGGCTCGCTTATCGGGTGCTGCGCCGGCTGAGCCCTTGCCAGCTGGTCGCTTTCCCTTCATGCCTTCAGCGTACCGGGTGGGTGAGCTTCACGCCAGGGCTTCTCCGGACGCCAAAAGGGTCCGAGACAAATCCTTGGACGCGCTGGGCTGCTCCGTAACGCCGTGGTTTTATGGAGGATGCGTTCTGGGCTAGGGCCGCCTCTTGTCGGTAGCCTTCAGGTGAAATACCTTCATGGACATGTATGAACGCGGCGCTCAGTTCTACGACCTCATCCAGGCCAACCGCCGGGTGAAGAAAGACTACGCGGCCGAAGCCCTGAAAATCAAAGCGATCATCCGGTCGCGGAATCCCGCTGCGAGAACCCTGCTCGACATCGCCTGTGGCACCGGCCTCCATCTCAGCTACCTCAGAGAGCGGTACGACGTCCAAGGGGTCGATGCAAGCGCGCCCATGATCTCGGTAGCTCGGCAGCGGCTTCCGACAGTTCCACTGCACATTGCGGACATGCGTACCCTTGACCTCGGTGAGCGATTTGACGCGATCACCTGCATGTTCGCCAGCATCGGGTATGTCCCGGAAGTCGATCTCAAGGCCACCATCCAGCGATTTGCCGATCACCTTCACCAGGTGGCGTCCTCGTGCTCGATGGTTGGATCCGTCCAGAAGCGTGGATCGATGCCCGCCGGCCGCCCGTCGAATATGTCTCCAACGCTGAGATGGAGGTTTTCCGTCTCGATTTCAGCGAACGTCAGGGAAGTCGGACCACTGTCACCATGCACCACCTGATCCGATCCTCGACCGGGATCGAGCACTTCGCAGAGGTGCACGAGTATGAGTTGGTTCCGACCTCGTCGTACGTAGACGCACTCGAGGCGGCCGGTTTGAGCGCCGAAGTCCTGCCCGAGTACATGCCGGGTCGCGACCGATTGGTAGGTGTCAAACAGGCTCAGTAACCAATGGCGAACGATGGCCCGAGGAGATCGCACTCGCTCAGTGCTGACCGGTGTGCGAGAAACCGCCAGCAGGGTGTCCAAAGCCAACCGATAAGAGGCGGAAAGGCCAGCATCCCGCACACCTTAGAACAGCCCTAGGCCGGGATAATGGTGTGGTATTCACGGTCTGCCAGCACTTCCTGATCCCTTGGCGTGGCGCCGCCTCGCTACCGAGACCAAGTGCGCCACGACTCCATCTGAATGGAGCTCATCTGCGCGCCTCATCTCACACGACGTACAACCGATACTCCCTGAGGATCGCGGCGTGGATTTGAGTGACGTCGGGGATGTGGCACATGCGGAGCACGGAGAATTAGAAACATCGATGTCACGTGATCACGCCTCCGATAGGCTCCCGCTTACCCTAACGGCTGCCATCGCCTGCTGACTCGACGGATCGACGCTTGCGCTGAAGGCATGACGTTTCCGCGGATGAGCACGCCCCGACCACGCCTCCCCCGAATGCAAGCCTCAAGTTCATTGTCAACTCCCGCTCTGGGTCGTCAACAACTGCTACTGCACACCCCTGATGATATCCGCGAGACCTTTGACCGCACGTGCGAGTGCGCACTCGTCTGAGCCGCCGAAGCCGAGGACCAGGCCCGTCCGGGCAGCGCTGGTGACGTAGTGGGTCGAAAGGGCACTGGGATACATCCCCTGGTCCTTGGCCAGCCGAACGACTTGTTGGTCGTCGATCCCCGTAGGAAGAAAGGTCACGAGGTGCAAGCCCGCATCGGTATTCCCCAGGATGAGCACATCGTCAGCATGCTCACGAATCGCGGTGATGAGCGCATTCCTGCGCGCCAGATAGATAGTTCGCATGTGGCAGAGATGGCGTGCGAAGAATCCTTGCTTCAGAAAGTCCGTGAGGGCAAGCTGGTACAGGATCGGCGGAGAGAGGTCGATGCTTTCGCGGATCCGGACAAACGCGGTGACTAAACTCCGCGGCACCACGACGTAGCCAAGCCGCAATGCGGGAAAGAGCGCCGCACTGAAGGTGCCGACGTGGACGACGCGGCCGTTATTGTCCAGGCCTTGGAGAGCTGCAAGCGGCCGGCTCGCATGTCGGTACTCGCTTTCATAGTCATCTTCGACGATCCACACCTCCTGGCGAGCCGCCCAACTCAACAACTCGAGACGGCGGACAATGTCGAGCGATGCACCCAGCGGGTACTGGTGGGCCGGGGTAACGTAGACCGCCTTCACCGGATCCGAGAGCCGTCTGATCGCCGCCACATCGATGCCCTGATCATCCACAGCGACAGGAATGACACCTGCTCCCGACAGGCTGAGTGCCCGCCTGATGCCTGGGTAACTGGGTTCCTCAATGCACACGGAGGTTTCGGAGTCTGTGAGGGCAAGAGCGCTGAGAACCAACCCCATCTGCGAACCATTGACGATGATGACCTGACTCGGATCGCAATCAACGGCCCGGGCGGTGCGCAAGTATTCAGTGACCGCCTCGCGCAAAGGAAAATGGCCGGCTGGATCGCCGTAGCCCAGAAGCTGCGTGGGGCACGCGCTGGCGTGATCCCGGAGCAGGCGCGAGAAGCTTGGGTTCGGAAACCGATCCAGGGCGGGAACGCCCACCGTGAACGGGCCCGATCGCCCACCGGCAGGTGAATCATCCTCGAATTGCGATTGCGGCTCCGAGTGACTTGTGGGTCGCGCCAGGAATGTGCGCCCCCCAATCGGTCGTGTGAGTTCATCCGGGATTGGATCCCGAACGAAGGTGCCCGATCCCTGTCTTCCGACGATATAGCCGTCTTCAAGGAGTTGATCGAAGGCCATGAGTACCGGGAACCGTGAGATCTGCAACTCGCGAGCGACGGTCCGTGTCGAGGGGAGGCGCTGTCCGTGAGCGAGCCGACCGCTGAGAATTGCCGTCCGATATCCGTTGTAGATCTGCGTGTAATACGGCACGCCCAGAGTCGGATCGAACGGAATGACCGGGATGACCACCGCAGACGCCCGGCAGCGGGCATGTCGTCGCATCCTGTAGCGGTCGACGAGGCGGGGGGGATCCGTCGAGCTTAACTCGCCGACATCGACTGGTGGCCCATCCGGCGACGCTGGGGCTTCGAGTTTCACTTTTCTAATCCCCGTTGGGCCACTCCGTTACGTTCACGTAACGTGCTTGATCACAGTATAGACATTACCTAGGAAAGCGCAACGGCAGGTATCTCCGCATGCACCGACCACGGCTGCCGCCGAGTTCTGTTGCGTTGTCCGCGACACTGCCACTCACCCCAGGCGAGCACGTTGTCTCGGCGTGGCGCTTGCGGCGCACGTGCCAATTCACGGCATTTTGTCCGAGCCAATTGCATGAGTGGTTGCGCCGACTTCTCCGTAATCAGTCGGTTCTCGAACCGATGGCGGCTCCAACTTGTTCATCTGATCTCTCTGGTCAATCCTGACAACGCCTCCGCTGGGTGCGTATGATGCTCCACAAGGGAGCATCAGAGTGTCGGTGTTAGCCTCACGGAGCGACTTCACGAATCCGCTCTGGGGTGCAAACGCTGATCTCGAGGAGGTGTTGGTCGGGCTTGCATCGATCGGCCATAGAAGAACGCGCTTTCGAGCGGAGGTCGGCGACTCAGATCATCTGAGCAAGAGTTTGAGCTCCACGCTCCACACTGTGCGAGCTGTCAGCCGTGAGCGGATCACCACTACTCGTCGGGATTCGGTGCTCCACCTTCAGCGCATGCCTTCACGAAACGCCAAGGCGCAACCTTGAGTCGAACTCCCCCACTACATGACCTTGCGGTCGGGATGAAGCCATGCGTGTCGCCGATCTGACCTCTTTGCAAGAGCTCGAAGATTGGCCACGCGCGAGACTGGCAACCTTGCTGACCCAGATGCATCGACTCGCCCGTCTCTCGGAGCTACTTGAGGGGCCGGAGAGGTGGGTGACGCGAGACGACCTCACTGGGCTCGCGCTTGTGGGTCGCCGATCTCACCTACGTCACCTCAAAGAAGAGCCTGCGCTCGTGGACGCCGAAAGCCGCGAGGTCGCGGTCGCGAGCCGCTGATAGTGACCGCTGACCTGTCTTGCAACGGCAGCACCCTCGGCGCCGCGGCGCCGCCAACCGTCCCAACAGGCCCCCGCGTGTCTGAAGGGTGCATAGTGCAGTTAGCCGGGCCAGGGCCTCGCGTGACACCGTTAGGATGTGGCGACGGCTCCTGCTGTCCGGTAGGTGTCAGTCCCGCCGGTGTCGGCGATGACTGTCGGACACACCGCGCAGGCGGCGCTCCCTCGCGGTGCGTGCCAGCGGCAACTGGGTCGAATAGCGCAGGCCGGCAGCCTGCCGACAGCGCTACGCGAGGCATCGCCTTTGTCGAGAACATGGTCCACGACAGCACAGCCGGCTCCATTCCACTGGGGACAGGCCGCCTCCGTGCATGGACTGGAGAAACGGAAACGCCGCTCCGGGTGACCCAGTGCCTGAGCTCGGGCGACGAATGCGGCGTCGATTCGGGTTGGCGGTCGGACATAAGCGACCCTGCCGTTTGGAACGACGACACCGAGCAGAAGCGCTCCCTCCTCGCACAACGCACTCGGGCACGCCGCACCGTCGCAAGCGCACTCGCTGCGCTGAGCACGCTCAGCGAGCACGGTGCCATTGCCGTCGGCAGGAGTGTCGGCGCTAGAGCTCGCCGTCACCCACCTTGTTGTGGATCGCTTGGATGATGTCGATCGGCGGGATGCCGCACCAATAGCGGTTGCGGGCGTATCGCGCGGTGATCGCCTCGGGCGGGGTGAGATCCGCCACGGCGAGGACGCCCGCCTCAGCGATCGCTCTTCCTACTCGCTCCTGGTGCTCGTCTGAAAGCTCAACGTCCGAGAGCGTGAACCTGAACTCGTACCGTGCCATGGCCGATCCTCCTGAAGGCTCGCTTCGCAAAGGATCTTTGGCAGTAACATCAACCGAAGCCGTGACGCCAACTGCCCCAGTCGCGATCGGGGGTGATGTTAACTCGCTTAATTCCGTGGTAAGCGGAGGAGGAGCTCGTTCACGCGACCGTGCGGAATCCTGACCTCTCTGGATTGTGTTTATTGTGCTCAGGGAGACATCTGAGCGAGCCCGGTCAACGTCGATGGACGCCACGAATCGTCCGTCAATCCCCGTAATCCCCGGCGTCGACTCACGACCCTCACCACGGGGCGCTCCCGGACGTCAGTACGAGAGACCATGCCAATCGATCCCCGGTACATCAGTCCAATCGCACGCTATCAGGGCGCGCTCGTTGCCGCCGGCGGGTCCAGAGGGGGTCTCTATTGCGGTGGGCGCTGCCATCTACCCACCATGTGGGCTTCCGCGCATGCCCTTTGATCACGTCAGACATCGCCGAGGCGACAGACGAGATAGGAGTGCAGCTCCTCCACCGCTCTGGTCGCGGGAGCATGGGCGCGGCGACAGATGGCCACCGGCACGGTGGCCTCAGCTGGCAGAGCCAGCGCGACTACGCCGTCCGCGCCAGCGACAGCGGCGCCCAGGAGCGTGGCGACTCCGATGTCCCGCCTGACCATTTCGAGCATGACCGCGACCGATTCCACCTCCATCACGACCTTCGGCCAGCGCCGCAAACGGTCGGCCGCCTCGTCGACGCGCGTCCGTTGGTGATAACCAGGCGGGAAAAGGATGAGTGGTTGCTTGAGCAACTCGGACCAGCTCATGCGCGCTTTGGTCGCCAGTCGTGACGAGGCGGCCACGCAGGCGACCATCGGATTGTTGACCAGCAATTGAGTGGTGAGGCCAGGCGACGTTCGCCAGTCAGCGACGATGCCCAAGTCGAGATCGCCGCGAAGCACGCGCGCCGCACACTCCTCGGCGCCGGCTTGGAGTAGGGTGACGCGAATGCCGGGGTGCGCAGTCAGGAAGTCACCGATCACGCCCGGCAGCAGGTGAGCTGTGACCATGGGCGGTGCACCCAGCGACACTCTGCCGCTCTCCAACGCCTGTGAGGCAGCCATCTCCACCTGGAAGCCGTCGATCTCCGCCAGCACCGTACGCGCGCGGCGAAGGAACGCTTCACCCTGCGGTGTGAGCGCCGCTCCACGACCAGATCGCGTGAGCAACGCGACGCCAAGATCGGTTTCGAGGCGACGAATCGCAGCGCTCGCCGCCGGCTGCGCGAGGCCGAGCTGCTCTGCAGCTTTGGTCACCCCGCCGGCATCGACTACAGCCACGAAGAGTTGAAGGTGACGGAGATTCAGCACCATAACGTCCTAGATATGCAAACAGCACAACCATAATATTGGACAGCTAGAATCGGCGCTCGGTATGATCGGATCTGATGCCTGAATCGGTGACCGGTTACCGGGACCACTTCTCAGAGAGCGCAGCCGACTATGCGCGCTACCGGCCACGGTACCGGTGTCGCTGGCATCCTTCCTGGCCGCGAACGCGCCCGCGCGCGATCTTGCGCTGGATTGCGGCTGTGGGTCCGGACAGCTCTCGGTGACACTCGCGGACCACTTCAAGCGAGTGATGGCCGTCGATGCGAGCCCGGACCAGATCGCCGAGGCGCGACCCCACCCAGGTGTGACCTACGCCGTGGCCCGTGCAGAACGCACCGGGGTTGCCGATCATGTCGCCGATCTGATCGTCGCGGCGCAGGCCGCTCACTGGTTCGACCTTTGTGCTTTCTGGGCGGAGGTCGAGCGGGTCGCTCGACCCAGCGCGCTGATCGCTCTGGTCGCGTACGGGCGCGTGTATGTCGACGCCAATATCGATGAGGTCCTCACTCGCTTCCACGACATCACGTTGCGTTCACACTGGCCAGCCGAGCGATGGCTGGTAGTGGACGGATACGTGGGCATCACGCTTCCCTGGACCGAGCTGTCAACGCCCTCGCTCGAAATGAGTTGCCTGTGGTCACTCGACGAACTCCTCGCCTATCTTTCGACCTGGTCCGGGGTCAAGAGGGCCGAACGGACACTCGGTAAGTCACCGCTCGCAGACCTGGCGCTTGAACTGGCCGGCATCTGGGGTCACCCCGCGCAGCGACACGTGGTCCGCTGGCCACTCTTCATCCGCTGCGGTCACGTCGACCAACCGCGTCCGAGGGTCGGTGCACCCACCCTCAGCGCGGAGACCCTAGCTGGCCCCAGCGCCACTCGGCGACCATGATCGCGCGTCTGTGGCGCGGGTTTACATCGCCAGCGGGGGCCACAGCCTACGAGGCCATCTTCCGTACCTCGGTACGCTCCCACCTGGAGAGCGTCGATGGGTTCTGTGGCGCCCACCTCTTGCGCAACGCGTCGGCTACTGAGGTCGAGTTTTTCGCGCTCACCTTCTTCGCCAGCATCGATTCGGTGCGCTCCTTCACTGGTCCGGACGTGGAGCGCGCGGTGGTCTCGGCTCAAGCTCGCGAGGTGCTGACACACTTCGAAGCACGCGCGACCAACTACACCGTCGTAGACGGACCGACGTTTGAGCGGGCGGTGAGGTAGCACCTGTGGCCGCATATCTCGTCGCCGACGTTGCCGAGATCACCGACCGCTCCGCCTACGATCGATACAAGCCCCTCGTCCCGCCCACCCTCGAAACCTTTGGTGGAAGCTATCTTGCCCGAGGTGGCACGGTCACCGTCCTTGAGGGGTGGTGGCGTCCTTCCCAGCTCGTGATCGTGCGCTTCGACCATGTCGAGCAAGCCACCCAGTGGTGGAACTCCGTGGACTACGCAGGCCCGAAACAACTCCGTCAGCAAGCGACAAAGACGAACATGATCGTGGTCGAGGGAGTGTGACCGTGGCATTGCTGATTCCAGTCACCACGATCAGCGCCCCCCGACGACCAACTCCAATCACCCCACCCCCATTCGGCACCACTTTCAGCGATCACATGCTGGTCGCGCGCTATCACGACGGAAGCTGGACCGACGTGGAGATCAAGCCATACGGCCCGCTTGCACTCGCACCATCGATCAACGGTCTGCAGTACGGTTTGGCTGTCTTCGAGGGATTGAAGGCGTTTCGCACTGACACCGGCGACATCGTCCTCTTCCGGCCGCACGACAACTGGCAGCGGCTGGGCCGCTCCTGCAGGCGTCTGGTCCTCCCTGAGGTTTCCGAACCGCTCTTCATGGATGGCCTGAGGCAACTGGTCGAGTTAGATGCGCGATGGGTTCCCAGCTCCGACGAAGGATCCCTGTACATCCGCCCGTGCGTCTTTGCAGTGGATGAGAACATCCGGGTCAAGCCGGCGGAATCTTGCAGCTTTGTGATCTTCACGTGCCCTGTCGGCGGGTACTTCGCCGAACCGCTCAAATTGGTGACTACCCCACGCTACGCGCGGGCCTTCCCCGGCGGCACGGGTGACATCAAACCGGGCGGTAACTATGCCGCCGCGATGCTCGCCGAGCACGAGGCGCACACGGAGGGCCACGACGCGGTGCTGTGGCTCGACGCAGCCGAACACCGGTATATCGAAGAGTGCGGAGTCATGAACGCGTTCTTCGTCATCGATGGTCGCGTGATCACGCCGCGGCTCAGCGGGACCATCTTGGCCGGGGTGACTCGGGACTCGGTGATCACGCTCCTGCGAGAAATGGACGTTCCAGTTGAGGAGCGATCCATCAGCATCGCGGAGGTGATCGCAGCTCACCACGCTGGCAAGCTCACGGAGTGCTTTGGTACCGGGACCGCTGCCACGATTGCTCACGTGCAGCGCATCACTCACGATGGGGTCGAACTCACGCTGCCGGCGGTCACCGAACGCCAGGTCGCCCCCGCGGTGCTCAAGCGGCTCACGCTCGTGCGCACCGGCCGTATCCTCGACATCCATGGGTGGTTGGTTCGGGTATGAGGGCTCCGAAGATGCGCTGGCGTTGGTCTGTCAGGATCGCGGGAGCCTCGTTGCCGGTGCCATGAGCTACTACCTGCTCTTCTACGACGTTGTCGATGACTTCGTCGAACGCCGAACCGCATTTCGTCAAGTGCACTTGGCCTTGGCCACCGAGGCACGTCGTCGCGGCGAGCTCGTCCTGGCAGGAAGCTTCGGCGAGCCCGTCGACGGTGCCGTGCTGCTCTTTCGCTGCTCTGACTCGTCCGTCGCGGAGCGATTTGCCGAAGACGACCCGTACGTCAGAGAAGGGCTCGTGACCGCGTGGCGAGTGCGCAAATGGCATGAGGTCCTCAGCGGCGAATGAACGAGCACTGCACCGAGGTCCGAGCTTTCTATCACGACCACCCCGACACATTCACAGTGGAGACCCACGTTATCGACGCCCGGCCGGGACGTGTGCTTCTGGCCACGTCGCCATTCTTTCCCGGTGGGGGTGGTCAGCTGCCAGACCGCGGCGCGCTTGCGTGGACTCGCGGCGAAACGGCCGTGCTGGGCTTCGAGTCCATCGACGGCCGCATCTGGCATCTCCTGGGCGCCGACGTGGAGCTGAGCGGTTCGGTAGAGGCTCGGGTCGAACCGCGGTTCCGGCAGTTGATGCGAGAGCTCCACACCGACACCCACATTCTCAATGCCTTTGTCTTCCTGGCTTTCGATGGCGCACTGGTGACCGGGGCGCAGATGAATGCCGACGGGACGGCTCGGATGGACTTCGACCTTCCTCGCGCGGACAACGACCAGCTCCGAGCCCTGGAGTCGCCGATCAACGACGCCGTACGTCAAGACCTTCGGGTGCGCGACGACTATGTTTCATTTGACCGAGCCAAAGCTCAGCCCGGCCTGATTCGCAATCGATCGGTCGCGCCTCCACCTACTCCCGACGGCAGGGTGCGCATCGTTGATATCGTTGACCTCGACCGGCAGGCGTGCGGAGGCACGCATTTGGCCTCCACCGGGGCGTCACGTCTGGTGCGCATCACCAAGGTGGATAACAAGGGCCAGCACAACCGCCGCGTCTACATTTCGGTGACCGGATGAGATTGATCCCACCGCCGACCAGGACGCCGATGTCTGGGCACTGAGCCGGCTTCTCGGCAAGTCGTTGATCTGACCGTGACGATAATCCGCGGCGCTCGACGGCACCCCTCCATTGGGCAAGCGCGCGCGGCGCAGACGATGACGTCGTCTCACACCCGCCGAGTCCGAACGTTAGCTCAGTGACCCAAGCGAACGCTGGCGGGTCCACGACCATTCACCGCATGGCCAGCGGTAGGAGTTCATGACCGCCGAATGCTATGCCTGGCTGACGACCCGAGGCAATCACAACCGTGAAGGGCCGTGTGGCATTGCACCGCCTGTGCTTGGCGACTGCGTCTCGCGAACCAAGCTGCCGTTCTCAGTCCTCTCAAGCAGCGGTAGCCCATGCTGCCGGCAACTGATTCACCGTGCCGATTCGCCATCAAGCCCTCACAAGACTCAGCGGAGACAACGGAGCTGAACGATCCTTCTCAGCCGGGGCGAGAGCACTCCGGGCAGTCCGGAGTACGTGGGCGCAGCACCCGACCGCGACGATGACCACTTCTTGCACGCGACGCATACCACTGGTACCTCGCCGACTGATGGTGGACTCATGCCGGGACAGCGTCAATGGGCGGGTGGAATGGCCACGCGCTTCGCTGGGACAGCAAGTGCACCGGCTGCCCGGTTCTCTTGAAATCGAACGCGGTGGTCCCTGTGAGTCGCGCACGAGCTGCTTTCGCGGCGGTGATCGTGGACCTCATGGAGCCCATCACGGAGTTGCGAGCGCGCACGACGGTCGGGCAGTGCAGCAACGGAGCAACCGCAGCCGACAACGCGTCATGGATTCAACCCGGGTATCTGCTCATTGACTAGCGGCCGAGTATCAAGTAACAGAACCCGAGAACACCTCGGTATTCGGCTACGTACTCGAGCAATCGAGTATCGAGCATGCTTCTGACCGACTCAGCACGTGGGTCTCCTTGATGCCCAAGAACCCACTCCTCTCTTCCCGCTCGCCAAGTTGACTCGAAATCGTCCCACTCACGCTGATCAGCCGTGCTCAAGTGAAGGACTCGCCAGCCGGCCGCGATGGCGACGGCCACGAGGTCCTGAAGCATGAGCACCTCCTCGCCGAACAGCGCCATGGCGGCAGGAGTCGGTGGACCCTCCCAGCAGCCGTCGCCGAAGAGAAGGCGTCCCTCGGGGTGCACCAGTGCCGCAAGGGAAGACAATGCCTCGCGGGTGCCACCCCAAGCGTGCGAAGCGCCGACGCAGATGACCCGTTCGGAGGGGCGCGTCCATGACGCGGCGTCGCTGGTCATGAACGTTAGTCGGCCCCCAAGCCCGAGTTGATCAGCTCGCAGACGCGCGCGCCAGGGCGGTTGTGTCGGTTTCCACCCCGGTGCCGTGGACTAACCCGCTGCTCGGGCCGAGGCGGGCGACCGCTTGAATGAGGAGTTCGCCCCATCCACAGCCCAGATCAAGAACATGCGATTCGGCGGCAACGTCAAGCCGCGACAGGAGAAGATCCGCATGGTCCTGCGACAACGGAGTATTCCAACGCATGTGCGTGCGCATAGCAGCCACGAGATCATCGGGAGACTCACCCAATTGCGCCGGTCCGGACAACTCAGGCCGACTTCGTCGAATGCCGCAGCGAGGAGGAAACGAACACGCGTAGATATTGTATCGAGACTCGATCGCGTATCGACAGCGCGCCACGGTCTGCGCTTGTGACGGTCGCGGCGGCTGGGCCGTTGCGCGGATCAATGAAATGTTCGCCCTGATCCTCGCGACGGCACCACTCGGCTCCAGGGAGATGCCCCGTTGGCCTAAGAATCAACCGAAGCTACGTCGAGAAAGCCGTATTGATGATAAGTGATGTCCCGTAGTGTGGCGTTGATCCGGGGTGACCCCAGGGCTGCTCACGAGGGAGACAAAGCAGGCCACCGCGAAGTCCTCTTGGAAGCTCTAACCCAAACCAGGAGACCCACGATGACCCAGAACAGGACGATGCCCCGGCACGGCTCGAGCAGCCCCAGAGGGCAGAAGCCACCCGCGATCCCACTGGACGCCATCGGTTTCTGGTTTGCAGTCGGTGAAACCTACGAGAGCGCAGGATCACTGCATTCGCGGCGGCATAGCCACTCGAAGGGCTCGGTCATGCCACAGACTGCGCATCAACGATCCTTGAGCTCCGAAGCACGTGTTCATCCAGCGAGCAAGGACAGATCTCATCGTCCCGCTCAACTATCGCCTGGGTACTCCTCAGCCATCCTCTGGCATGATCCGTGGTATATTGGCCTTGACACGAGGCCTTAGAGCCCTTTATTCGGTCATCGCTGCAGGAGAGAGCCCATGGCAGCTGCGCCCCGAGTCGTCGCCGCGACCACGAATGTGTTCCCCCGCGAACTCGATCGCGAATACCCGCTGATCGTTCGAGGTGCGGGCGTGTGGCTGTACGACGCTGCCGGCGCGGCTCTTCTCGATGCGGTGGGCGGCGGCGCCATGGTGGCCAGTCTGGGTCACGCCGTGCCCGAGATAATTGCGGCAGCGGAAAGGCAAGCGCACGAAGTCTCCTTTCTCCACAACACGCAGTTCACAAGCCCGGCCCAAGAGGAGTTGGCCCGAGAGCTCAGCTCGCTCGCTCCCGCAGGCATGAGCCGGGTTCATTTCACCTCTGGGGGGTGCCGAAGCGAACGAGACGGCGTTACGTCTCCTGCGCTCCTATCACGTGGAGCGCGGCGAGCCATCGCGCATAAGAACGATTTCACAGGCCCAGGCATACCACGGACCCACCATGGCCACCCTCGGGCTCACGGGTCGGCCGGGACTGCGCTATCCGTACGACCCCTTCATTCAGCCTCAGCTGTACATCCCACCATCGACCTGGCGATTCGATCCCAGTGGGCAGGCCGCACTCGACGCTCTGGACGCCCATATCGCAGCTGTCGGTGCAGACAACATTGCCGCCTTCGTATGCGAGCCCGTCAGCGCCGCCGCGCTCCCCGCGTATTCGCCGCCGCCGCTCTTTTGGGATGGGCTCGGTGAACGGCGCGATCGATACGGTTTCCTCATCGTTCTGGATGAGGTGGTGACTGGCATGGGGCGTACGGGCACTTGGTTCGCTGCTGATCGGCTGCCGCTGACCCCCGACATCATCACGACGGCGAAGGGGCTCGGTGCAGGATACGCACCGGTAGGAGCGGTAATCGCCGCGGATCACATCTTCGACGCGGTCGCAACCGGCTCTCGTGCCTTTGCAGCCGGACACACCTGGGATGGGGCCCCGCTTTCGTGCGCCGTCGGTTTGGCGGTGATCGCTTACCTGAAGGAATACGGGCTGGTCGATCGGGTTTGTCAAAGAGGGCCTCGGCTTCGCGAGGAACTCGAACAGGCGCTCAGCGGTTTCGATATGGTCCGCGAGGTCCGCGGACGTGGTTACCTTCTCGGCGTGGAGTACGTGGATCCTCGCGACGGCACGTCGTTCCTTCCCGTTCACCTGCGTGTCGCCCCTCGCATCGATCTCACCGCCTTGGGGCGCGGACTTCTCGTGTATTCGACCCAGCCGACCTCCGACGGCTTCGTCGGGGATCAAACCCTGCTCGCACCCGCCTTCGTCTTTAGCGAATCGGAGCTCACGGAGATGATCGAACGCCTCCATGCGACCGTGGCTGCGGTCGAAGATGAGGTGAAGAACCAGCTTGCCTCCCCGATCCGCCACTCGACGCCGTTGGCCGGATGAGGCTCACTCCGTGGCACATCGACGGCGACCGGAGGTCGATCAGGTGATCACACCGGCTCGACGACTGCAAGCGGAACGTGCGAGGGCCACGACGACCGCGCCCGCTCGCATCACATCAGCGGGATTACTGGTGCGTCAAGTGGTCGCGAACGTGGGTCGACCTCGCGGGTGACGCCGGCCCTATTCCAGAAGGAGAAGCCGCATGCCTGCTAGCCAAATCGATCGAGAGCATCTCCTCCGCATAAAGGAGCGCGAGGAGGCAGCCTTCGTTCGCCTGCGGCCGAAGTCACTGGCGCTTTGGACGAGGGCAAAGCTCTCGATGCCGAACGGCGTCCCGATGTCCTGGCTGCGCTTCTTCTACAACGTTCCGCCGGTCTTTGTTGCCGACGGCAACGGTGCTCGCTTCCGCGATGTGGATGGACATGAATATGTTGACTTCAACATCGCCGACATGTCGATGTTTTGCGGATACGGCCCTCCCGCGGTGGTTGAGGCCGTGTCGCGCCGCACCGCGCAGGGATCGCAGTTCTTGATGGCCAACGAGGACGCCGTGTGGGTCGCGGAGGAACTGGCCCGGCGGTACGGCGTCCCCAAGTGGCAATTCACCCTTTCCGCAACCCATGCCAACATCGAAGCGATCCGCATGGCTCGAGCCGTCACCGGCCGGGAGTGCGTCCTGTTCTTTGACGGAAAATATCATGGCCACTTCGACGAGGGCTTGGTCGAACTGCAAGGAACCCGCGTGGTGCCCGAAGAGGGTGGCTTGGCAGCGGGTGTGGTCACTCGGTCACGGGTAGTCCAGTTCAACGATCCCGACGCTGTGCGCGCTGCGCTAGAGCCACGCGATGTCGCAATCGTCATCACTGAGCCGGCGCTCACCAACAACGTCGGTCTCGTGTTGCCCGACGCTGGATTTCACGCCGCCGTGCGTCGAATCACTCGTGAAGCCGGGACGCTCCTGGCATACGACGAAACCCATACTCAGGTGGTGGGACCCGGTGGATTGACCCGGATGTGGGAGCTTGAGCCGGATTTCGTCACCATCGGAAAGGCGATAGCCGGTGGTGTACCGCTCGGTGCCTATGGCATGACCGAGCAGGTGGCGCGCGCCCTAGAGCGGCCAGAAGGACCCTGGAACGAACACCCACCGGTTGCGACCGGCGGAACGCTCTTCGGGAATGCGCTCTCGATGGCTGCGGCGCGCGCCGCCATGAGCGAGATTCTCACCGGAGAAGCCTACGAACACACCCGCAGGCTCGGTGCGCGCCTTGCGGATGGCATCGAGTCCGTGATCGAAAGTTCAGATCTACCCTGGGTGACGCACCGTTTTTGGCCTCGCTCCGGCGTCACCTTCGCCCCACGCATGACTCGTAACGCATTGGAGGCATTCGCGGCTCGCGACATCCAACTCACGCAAGCCGCCTGGGCTTACTTCGCCAACCGGGGCGTCTAGGAAGCGCTCGTTGGAGCCGGGCCAACCTGCTCGGTTCCGTGCACCGACCAGGATGTCGATCAGTACCTCGAGGTGTTTGGCTCATTCGTCAGCGAGCTCATATCTTGATGTTCCTCGCCCTGTCACCACTGATTCCCCGGCTCGCAGCGAGGCTCGAGTGTGCTTGAGCATCGCATGTACGTCGACGGGGAATGGATCGAGGCGACAGCCGGTGCATACATCGATGTCCTCGACCCGGCGACCGCCGAACGCATCGCTCGAGTGCCAGACGCTGACGCCGATGATGTTGGCAGAGCCGTGCGCTCGGCGCACACGCTTTCGAAATCGGTAGCTGGTCTGGTCTTCCGGAACGGGAGCGAGAGGCGGTGCTGCTTCGCGCCGCTGACCTGCTGCGCCGAGATCGCGAGAGCCTCGCTGCACTCGAAGTTCGTGACTGCGGGAAGCCTCTCGCTGAGGCACTCGACGATGTCTCCGAGGCCGCCTTCATGGTCGAGTACTACGGAGGCTGGGCAACCAAGCTAGCCGGCGAAATCCCACCGGTTGGCCGCCGCGCACTGAGTTTGGTGCTGCGTGAGCCCGCCGGTGTGGCCGCTCTTATCGTGCCCTGGAACTACCCGCTCTTGATGGCAGCCCAGAAGTTGGCGCCGGCGCTCGCCGCGGGTTGCACATGTGTGCTCAAGCCCGCCGAACAAACCCCTCTTACGGCACTTGCGCTACCGGGATTGCTGGCCGAGGCAGGCCTGCCGCCTGGCGCGCTCAACGTCGTCACCGGTATCGGTATCCGAGCGGGTGCGTCGCTCGTGCGCCACCCCGACGTTGACGTAGTCAGCTTCACAGCGTCACTCGAAGTGGGCCGATTCATTCAGCGCACGGCCGCAGAAACCGTGAAGCGGGTGACCCTGGAACTGGGGGGCAAGTCTCCGAATATCATCTTCAGCGACGCTAATCTCGAGGCCAGCATCGCTGGGACCTGTGCCGGACTGTTCGGCAATCAAGGTGAGGTCTGTTCGGCCGGGAGTCGGGTGTTCGTGGAGCGAACTGTCTTCGACGACGTGCTTGCCGGCATCGTTGAGATGACCCAGCAATACCGCCTGGGGCATGGCCTCGACCCAGCGACGACCATGGGTCCGCTGATCAGCAACGACCATCGGCAGCGGGTACTCTCGTACGTGGAAGCGGGAAGAGCCGAGGGTGCCGAACAGGTGGCGACGGGGTCGTTGCCCACTGATCCGAGGTTGGCACATGGGTTCTTTGTCGCCCCGACGGTCTTTGCCGGTGTGACCTCGCGTATGCGTATCGTCCGTGAGGAGATCTTCGGGCCCGTGATGGTGGTGGCACCGTTTGACAGCGTCGACGAGGTTATCGGTTGCGCGAACGACACCCGCTATGGACTTGCCGCGGCGGTCTGGACCCAAGACGTGGGCAAGGCGCTGGCAGTTGCCAGGCAAATTCGAGCGAGCACGGTCTGGATCAACGACTCACAACCTGCCCCCACCGAAGCGCCCTGGGGAGGATTCAAGCAATTCGGCCTCGGACGCGAACTGGGCCGCCTTGCACTCGACGGGTACCTCGAGACCAAGCATGTGTATCTCAATCTCGCCAGGTAGACCGCCGCAAAAGACGAGCGGCTTGGGTCTCGAAGTGGGCGCATCAGCAAGCACCCGAGCAGCACAGCGAGGCCCCGCCGCCGACCAGCGACGACGCCGCAGAGCCCAGTGCCCTCCCGGCCGAGGTTGCCTTCCCGCTGCCAGAGTGTCCATCTGGTGAGTCGATCGTCCCTTGGCGCGCGTCCGCTCGCCGTCTCGGCAGCGCACTCGTCCATCTCGTTTTGGTTCGACTCGCTCGGCGCCCTCCCGGCGCCGCGACCACCGCTGCAAGGCCGTCGCGAAGCGGACGTTTGTATTGTCGGTGCCGGCCTGACCGGCTTGTGGACAGCGTACGAACTCCGCCGCGCAGACCCCGCTCTCGAGGTCGTCGTGCTCGAGCGTGAGATCGCCGGCTTCGGAGCGTCGGGCCGGAATGGTGGGTGGGTCTCGGCAGAGATCGCCGGGTCCCGCGACTATTGGGCTACGCGCGGCGGACGCGCAGCCGTGCAGCGCATCGAGGCTGCCGGTCGCGAAGCTGTCGACGAGGTTGGCCGGGTCATGGCCCAGGAACGTATCGATTGCGACTTCGTGAAAGGTGGTTCACTCGAGGTCGCGCAAACGGATCTTGAGCTCCATCGTCTCCGCGCTCGTACGGTGGCCGATCGGAAGTGGGGAGTGAGCGAAGACGACTGCAGACTGCTTCAAGCCGCGGCCGTGCAGGAACGTGTCGCCCTACGTCACGCCCTCGGTGGCCGCTACACCCCCCACTGCGCCCGCGTCCAGCCGGCCAGTCTCGTCCGCGGTCTCGCTGAAGCCGCCGAGCGCCACGGGGTCACCATCTACGAGCACACGCCGGTCCGCTCCGTCCAGCCGCGCTTGGTGCGGACGTCCGCCGCAGAAGTTCACGCCCGTTGGGTGGTTCGCGCCACCGAGGCATACACACCCGAATTGCCGGGATTGCGGCGTGCTCTCGTGCCGGTCAGCAGCGCGATGATTGTGACCGAACCGCTGCACAGCAGCGCGTGGGGTCGGCTCCGCTGGCACGGCGCCGAGACTCTGCTCGATGGGCGCCACATGTACTCGTATTTGCAACGCACCGCAGACGGTCGCATCGCCATCGGCGGCAGCGGCGCCCCCTACGGGTTCGGCTCAAGGATTGGCTCGCGCCTTCGGGTGGCTGATGCAGTCATCGCTCGCCTGGCGACTCGCCTACGCGAACTGTTCGATTTGGTCGGTGATGTGGGAATCGACGCGGCATGGCAAGGTTTCCTCGGTGTGACGCGCAACTGGGCTCCTGCCGTCGAGGTCGATAGAGCCACGGGCTTGGCATCGGCCGGAGGGTACGCAGGGAGTGGGGTGGCCGCCGCCAACCTAGCCGGACGAACGCTTCGCGATCTGATCCTCGCTCGCGACACCGAGTTGACGGTGCTCCCGTGGGTCGGGTCGCTCGCAGCCAGTTGGGAGTTGGAGCCGCTGCGATTTGCCGGTATTCGAACCGTCAACACGCTCCTGCGCACCGGTGACCGTCTTGAAGCGCGGTTTGGTCGACCTTCGCGGCTCGCGAAACTTGCCAATCGACTCGCAGGATCGGGGAGATAGCCTTTCCCGTCACACCGTCGGCTGCCACCTTCCGTCCCGACGCAGATCGAGGCCCACAACCGCTCGACCGATAAGGACCCCAGATACAAGCAGAGTGCCACAGGAGACGACTCCTGAGGCGCTACAGCGCCTTGAGTAGAGCCAGAGCGCTGTGTTCGGTGGCTCGTAGGTGCTCTTCCATGTGTAAAGCGGCCGCACCTTTGTCTCGTCGGCGGATCGCCATCAGAATCTGCTCGTGATCCTCGACGCTCCGCTTGCGCCACACCGCGCTTTCGGGCAGCGCCGCGAGCGCGTCATTCAGCACCAACCGTAGTCGCTCGACCGCTTCATAGAAGAAGCTGTTGCTACTCGCCCGAGCGATCGCGAGGTGAAACTCGGTGTCGTGGGCGGTGAACATGGCGTCGTTGTCCGCGCGCGCAGCCCGTTGGTGAGCATCTGCAATCTCATTCAGGTCCGTCCGCGTCCGATGTCCTGCAGCCAGTGCGGCCGCGGCGGGTTCGACGGTGGCCCGGAAGCCCAGCGCTTCACGAATACGCGGTCCGTCACGACGCAACCGCACCAGCAAATAGTCCATGGCGAGGTCGTCGGTTGCCGGCGCCACGACGAACGTCCCGCCTTTGCGGCCGCGACGCGTCTGCACCAGCAGATCGGACTCCAGCAGGCGCACGGCCTGTTGGACCGTGGCTCGACCAACACCGAAAGCAGCCGCCAACTCTCGGTCACTGGGAAGTGGCTGACCGCGCCGGATGAGCCGGAGCCCGATCTGGCGGCGAATTTGCTCGGCAACGTATTCGTGGGCCCGGAGTTGGTGGACCGGGCGGAAGTCGGCGTGCCCTCCGCGCGTCGCCGTGCGCATCTGATCCGGGCTATCGTCGATAATGTCGTGTGTCGATGACCGGCGGGGTATTGACGTCTCCGGTTTGTGATGGTGGGTCGACAGCGCCGCCCCTTTCATACCACAGAGATGCCCCGGGACCAGGGAGATCGTCGGGTACCCCGTCTGGTTCAGTAGCGTAGCGGACGGCAGGCGAGCCGTCCCGCTATGCACGATTCCCCGCGCCAACGTGCCCTCGAGGGCCGGTCACCACAGGAATCCGATCAAGAGACGGACTCTCTTGGCCAGACGCGGTTATCGGTCTTCTGTGGCTGCGTTGGCGATCGATGCCGGGTTGACGGGCTCGACTCCGAGTGCTTCTTGCGTCAGGCGCCCTCGGTCGCGCGCAGCGCATCGAGCTGTCAGCGCCGAGCAGGCACAGAGGCGGCCAGGTCACGGGTCACCGAAGCTCGAGCGCACCAGTGGAAACCACCTTGGTCGTGGTCAGCAGAGCTGCCTCAATCGACGCTGAGCTGGGGAGCGGCCGCACCCGCCAGCGGAGTCGGCGGCTCCAAGAACCCGCGAGGCACGACTTCCGGCCGCCTGCTGAAGAAATCCCGATAACTCGAGGCCCAGGCCACGAGCATCAAAACAACTCCAACCATCAAGGTTCCGATCCCAATGAGCACCGGAACTTGAACGCCGAAAACCGGAGCAGACACCCCAGCCCCGGGTTGGCTGTAGTTGTGCAGGGCGAGAACAAAGATGGCCATCAAAGCGACAAATCCGAGCATCGGGATCACGCCGACCATGACGAGCGTCCTGAGGCTTCGGGTAAGTTCGCGTCGGTAGAGAATGGGGCAGGCGAGTGCAGTGAACCCGTAGTAGAACGCCACCAGGAAGGCTGTTCCCGTCGCGGAGTCGACCAAGACGTTCTTGCTGAGCTGGCTGATGACCACGTACCACACGGCTCCGGCGCCGCCGACCACGACGGTTGCCACTACTGGGGTGCCAAATCGCCGATGGACCGTTGCGAACCGCTCCGGAATGCAGCGCCAGTACGCCATGGAGAGGCCTGTACGCGCGCACGGCAGAATCGTGGTCATCGTACAAGCCGAGGTCGATGTGAGAACCGCCAGGACGAGCAGCTTATCCAGGGGTGATCCAAATACCCTCGCGCCGAGAACACTCAAGACATCATTCGAGTTCTGGGCCAGGAGTTGGGGCCCGCCGAAGGCTTGCGCTGCCACGGACGTGACCACGTAGAGACCGACGAGCACGAGGGTGCTGATCACGGCAGCTCTTCCAGGCCCGCGGCTTGCATTCTTTGACTCCTCATTGACGGACACGGCGGTGTCCCAGCCCCAATACATAAAGATCCCGAAGAGGGCCGCTGCTGCGAAGGCGCCGCCGCTAGCGATGTGAAACGGATTGAGCCACTGCCAGGAGGGAAGCACCTGGCCCGACGCATGATTGGTGTACACCTTGAAAAGTGCGGTCACAGCAAAGATGATCAAGATGGCGATCTCAGCGCCAGACAGCACTTTCTGAGTGCGAGCACTGAGCTGAACACGGCGCAGGCAAACGAGTGTCATCACCACGATCCAAGCGACACCGACGCTGGTCACCGCGGCGGCAGAGCTCGCGGCATTCTGCCAGCCGACGAGCAGGAAGGTGTAGGTGCCCGCTATCTGAGCCAGTGCCGACAAGACGATGAAGTTGGCAGCCACGACAGCCCAACCGGCAACCCAACCGAGTTGCGGGCCCATCGCTCGAGTCACCCAGGCGAAGGTTGTTCCGCAGTCGGGGTCGAAGCGATTGAGGTAGTAGTACCCACACGCGACGCAGATCATCGGCAAGAACGAGACGATGAGGACCGAGGGAGCCGCGAGTCCGACGCCCGCGATAGCGACGATCCCGCCAAATGTGGCCGCGATGCTGTACGCCGGCGCTGCCGACGATAGGCCGATCATGAGATTGGAGAAGAAGCCGAGGACGCCGGGTTTCAGTCCCTTTCGGAAGAGCTCGGGCAAGCGTTGGTCCTGTTCGCCGACCGGTGTGCCGCTGAGGTGAGCGCTCATGGTCTCCAAACCTCCGGTTCCTCTGCAAAGGCCTAAACCACCGAATGGCCTTATGATAAGGCCACAAGGTAGCACAGGCTCAACCCGTGGGGCAAGGTACCGTCCGCGATCACTCGGCTGCAAACCAGTTTCTGGTCGTCATCACTGAAACCACGCAAGAGCGCGGGATCACCACATAGCCACTGTCATTGCCCCGTCATAGCCACTGTCATTGCCCCGTCATAGCCACTCGACGGGCTCGGTCGTGATACGGATGGGCGTCAAACTGACGGCGGCGCCGGGTTATCGGCCAGGGAGCCCCGAGCCGTTGACGAATCCCAGGCATAGCCGCCTTCAGCACTGCCGAACCGAAGCGCTGCGCCGTCGCGAGTCAGGTGATCCGTCCGTGGCAGTTGTGGCTGTCACCCCGGGACTTGACCGGCTTCGACGGTTTCTGTGACGCTCGCCACTCGCGACATTGACCAAGTGATGGATGACCAAGCACGATTCCGGGCGCTCTTCGACCACGTCTACCCCGGGCTGTTCTGGTACGCCTACCGACGCGGGCTCGGTCGGCCGATGCGGATGACCTCGTCGCCGCTTCGATGCCTGGAGGCATAACAGAGGAGGCATTCCACTGGTGAGGGACGGAATCGACTCGGCGCAGGCGCTCTGGCAGGCGAAGGTTGTTGATGGCCCACCAATGGGGAGTTTCCGGGGTGGCAGCGGCGCCCCTCGCGTATTTGAGTGTCGCGTGCGCTTTCGGGAGTCCCCATCCGAGTCCGACCGTATGCACACCGCCGTGTCCGGGGAGCGATCCGAAGCATATAGTTGATTGTGTCCATCAATCGTATCTACACTTCCTAGATGGCCCCAATCGAGAAGGAGGTGCGAGCGATGGTGGTGGCTCTGTTCACGCTCAACGCTGGATTGGAGCGGGCGCGACGCCAGAGCAAGGGCGCGAGCGCGCTGAGCTTGCTCCAAGTCATCGCCGATCACAAAGGAATCCGACCCTCCGATATTGCCGAACTGCAGCAGGTGCATCCGTCGCTGGTCACGAGACAGCTGCAGGAGCTCGACGAGGCAGGATTTGTAGCGATCACGCCCGATCCGTCCGACGGGCGCTCGAGTCTGGTCGCGATCACGCCCGCCGGGACCAAGGAGCTGCGCCGCCTCGTCAACATCGGCTTCGAAAGATTCACTCTGTTTGTTGCCGACTGGACCACGGACGAGGTCCGGGCGTTCACGAGGATGCTGGAGAAGTTCCAGCAATCCAAGGCCGCCGCCGCGAATCAGCCCCACCAAACCGGCCGGAGATGGCGCGGCCGGGCACGAGCACGAATCAGTCTAGCTAAAGCGCCGGGCCGCCAGTGACCACGCCGGTCATCAACGTTAGTGGATTGCACAAGTCCTACAAGACCGTGCACGCCGTCGATGATGTGAGCTTCACCGTGCAACGCGGTGAGGTGTTCGCACTACTGGGCCCCAATGGGGCTGGCAAGACCACCACGATCGAGATCCTCGAAGGTTTCATGTCCCGCGATCGGGGTTCCGTCCAGGTGCTGGGGTTCGATCCAGGGAATGTGCGTCATCAGCAGCTGTTCCGAACCCGGATCGGCATTGTGCTCCAGGAACTTGCCGTGGAACCGTACTTTACGGTGCGCCAGGTTCTTGAGCGTAATGCGGGCTTCTATCCCAGTTCGCGTCCTGTCGCTGAGGTGATCGAGCTGATTGGACTTGCCGACAAGGGTGACGCCCGGGTCAAGACGCTCTCTGGCGGACAGCAACGCCGCCTTGATGTTGGCTTGGGCATCATCGGAAGACCCGAACTCCTCTTCCTCGATGAGCCTACCAGCGGACTCGATCCTGCCGGACGACACGCCACCTGGGATGCGATTCGAACCCTGGCCTCCGAAGGCGTTACCGTCCTCCTCACCAGCCACTATATGGACGAGATCGAAGCCCTCGCTCAGCGCGTCGTCGTGCTCTCCGGCGGGCGGATCGTCGCCGCCGGCCCGCCGGCATCGCTCGGCGGCCGCGATCACGGCCAGGTCACCGTTCGGTTCACCCTGCCGGTTGGTCTCGCCCCGGAGAACCTGCCCATCCCCGTGGCTCGCGTCAATGGAACGACCGCGGAGATTCGAACCGATGACGAACTGGGAGTCATCGCTCGCCTCACCCGCTGGGCTCGAGATGCTGATGTGGCGATCGTCGGGTTGACGGTCACCCGCGCGAGTCTGGAAGACGTTTACCTTGAATTGACCAACTCCGCAGACACCGGCGGCGTCGTCAAACGCAAGTGACCGTGAACATCATGATGCCGGCGAATCGCCATGGAGGTCGCTCCAACCTCCGCTTGGTACTTCATGAGCTCCGCTACGAGCAACTCTCTTTTTGGCTCAATCGACTCGGGGCGATCTTCACCATCGGCTTCTCGGTGGTCTACCTCGTGACCGTCGGCGCGCTCACCACGGGCCAGCGAGTTCCATCGCTCGATAACATCGAGCTAATTCAGTACTACGTCCCCGCCTTCGTCGCCTACGGGGTGATGGCTGCCTGTTTCACGCTCATGGCCATCAACTTGGTGGTGCGCCGGGAGACCGGGCTGCTCAAGCGTTTGCGCCTCAGCCCGTTGCCAACTTGGGCTCTGCTCGCCGCCATCTGTCTGAACATGATGATCGTCGCCCTCCTTCAAGTCGTGGTGCTCTTGCTCATTGGTAGGTTTGCTTATGAGGTGGCGTTCCCGCACACCCTGGACGCGTTTGTGATCGCCATCGGCGTCGGGATCCTCAGCTTCACAGCAATGGGTATCGCCATGAGCACGCTGATTCCGAATCAGGAGGCTGCCGGCCCGGTTACCAGCACGATCTTCTTCGTCCTCCTCTTCCTGTCAGGGTTGTGGTTTCCCATACCAAATGGCTCCATCCTCGACAAGATCACCACCTTCTTCCCCATACGCCACTTCATGGCGGCGGTCTTCGACTCGTTCAATGCCCAGCCGGGCGTGTCTCCGTGGGCATGGCGAGACCTTATGGTCGTCGCATTATGGGGCGCCGGCGCCGGCGCCTTAGCGCTGCTTCGCTTTCGCTGGGCGCCTCGCCGAGCCTGACAAGCCGGCTCCAGGCCCGCCACCATACCCTTGGGAGAACTCGCCCACCAACTTTACCCGCCCTGCTCGAACAACACGGCGATCGGCTCCGGCCGAAGTCGCTTGCTGCGCGACATGACGGTCCCTCTTGGTCGGCACGGTAATCCCCATGTCTACTAGCCCATCAACTCCCGCCGCCCAATGCGCGCCCACTCGCAGGCATGGGGAATCTGCGCCTCGAAGCAGTCAACGCTTCCTGCGGATATCTGATCTACCAGACCTGCCATGAAGTGGGCTGCTCCATTCGACCATAACAAGTAACACGATCGTGACGAACTACTCATGCGCGCGGTTCTGTCGTCAGGTCACGCTGCTGAGGGGGTTGCCGTGCCACCCCTCGTACCACAAACCGCTTTCAAGTCCGCCGGCCGCCGAGGAGCAGGGTTCACTGTGACAAGTTCGAGGGGAGATGTGGTCACGGTACGTCCCTCCCCAGTGTGCGAGCTTGGGTGGGTCCTCTATCGCATCCAGAAAGCGGAGCGCTTAGCAGGGTGTTGATGTTCTGCCCGCCGGGAGCGCCGGCGTAGTCGAAGTCGGCGAAGCCGTTGCCGGGGTTGGGATCTCCTGCGTGTTCGAGCCCGCAATGCCCTGATGCGAGGCCCATC
>Ga0116217_10000619_pt1 | contig 35663 bp, 30 predicted proteins | sample Sb_taG_6_FD_89697 | JGI IMG/M metagenome (GOLD analysis project Ga0116217, IMG submission 89697) | Peat soil microbial communities from Weissenstadt, Germany - Sb_50d_4_PS metaG | ecosystem: Environmental > Terrestrial > Soil > Wetlands > Peat | place: Germany: Weissenstadt | collected 2010-09-21 | reverse complement strand
TCAGAACGGGGCAGTTTCGGGTGGCGCGGCCGTAGGTCAGGCTTTCCAGCCTGACTCGCTTCTTGTCAGGCTGGAAAGCCTGACCTACGGCGCCAAGTGTTACCCCGGCTTGAACCATGCCCGTTTAGCCGCCGCCCTCGGGGCGGCGCGTCTGCGAAGCCGCAAGCGGCTCGTTGAGGCGATCGACGAGCCACCGGCGGAAGATGTCGGCCTCGGCCGGCTTGTTCGTCCAGCGCGCCCGGTCGAACATCGTCAGCGCCATCAGCAGGGCGTGGTGCTGGCCGGCCCGGTCCTGGGCGAGGGCGAACTGCCGATAATAGCGGTCGATCAGGGCCACGCTGGCCCGCGCCGCCTCCTCGTCGCGGAAGGCGAGCTGCCCCGCGAAGAACTTCGAGTAGACGTTCATCGGGTGCGTCGTGCTGGTGTACAGGTCGTGGTAGTCGATGGGCAGCTTGGCGCCGGTCAGCACCGAGGCGACGTAGCTCGGCCGCGAGTGCGTGATCATGGCGATGTCCTGCGGCTCCGTGATGCCGCTGGCGTACAGCGAGAGGATCTGCTCCTTCTTGCTGGGTGGCTCCGGCGCCTCGACGGCCGCCGGCGCGGGCGGGGCCGGCGCCGCCTTCGCGGGCTTCACGCGGCGCTGCTTCTTCGGGTTGTCATTCATGGGGACCTCCGAACGCTGAGCCGCAAGCGGCGATTACACCATTCCCCATCGCCGGCGGCAGAACCACTCCAGCGACACCAGCGCCACGAAAACGAGCAGGAACGCCGGGGGGAACGGCGACAGGCTGCTGCGGCGCCAGTCGGGCCACAGGTTAGCCTTCGGGCGCATCCCGGCCAGCGGCTGCGACGGCAGCTCGCGCAGGTAGCGGGCCAGGTCCTCCTCGGTGCCGGGGTGGAACTTGCCGCCGCCCGCCGCCGCCAGCCGCTTCAGGAATTCGTGGTCGGCCGCCCGCCGCGTCATCTCGGCGTCGTCCTGGGAGACCAGGAAGCGCGCCGACGCCTGGCCGCTCACCGCCTGCCCGTCGGTGTCCTTGGCGCTGCCCTGCACCACCAGCCGGTACTCGCCCGGCACGTCGGTCTTCCAGAAGGTGCCACGGTCCTCGTCCTTGTCGCGCACCGTCTGCACCGGCACCTCGCTGCCGTCGGGGCCGATCACCTTGGCGTCGAAGCGGGCGTCCTTCAGGTCGAGGCCGCCCTTGCCGCGCACGCCGGCGCCGAAGCCGAGCCGGCCGCCCGCCGCCAGGCGGCGCACGTCCGGCTTGACCCAGACGTTCCCCTCCGCCTTCTCCTGATGCGCCAGCCACAGCACCAGTTGCCGCCAAAAGCGCTCGTGATACTGGTCTCCCTTCGGGGGGCGGATCCACAGGTAGGTCGTGTCGCCGGCGAAAGCGATCGCCCGGCCGGCGCCGGTCTCCACCGCCGCCAGGATGTCGTCTCCCCCCTGGGATTGGAGGAGTACGTCGCCGATGGTGCCCTTGCGAAACGTACCCATGCGCGAAAGGCCGTAGAGCTTCAACTGTCCCCAGGCCGCTTCGTTCTCCTTCGCGTCGTCCGCCAGGCGCAACAGGTAGTGATCCTTCCCGCGCTCAGTGAGGGTGAGCGACAGCGGTTGGTCATCACGGATTTCGCCCGTGGCGCTCATGTCGATGGGCAGCACGTCGCGCAGTTTGGTGTCCTGCCAGCCGCCGTTGCCGAAGTTGCGAAGGCCACCGATCATCATCACGCCGGCCCCCTTCTCGCGGAAGAGCTGCTCGATGGTCGCCACCGCCTCCTTGTCGCCTTGCTGCACTTCCCGGGCCGTCACGTCGCCGATGATGATGACGTCGTAAGCCCGGTCCTTGAAGTGGAAAAGATCGCCCTGGGGCGGCGCGGCGTCCCCGAGGCCGCCGAGGGTGGCCCGGAACACGCGGATGCGCGGGTCGGTCGCCAGGGCGTCGAGGAGGTAGGCCCGCTCCTCGCGCCGCTTATCGACGTAGAGGACGCTGATGCCCTCCTTCGTCACGGTCACGAAGGTGCTGATCTCGTTGTTGAAGGCGGTCAGCTCCTTGGGATCCGGGTCAATTTTCAGCGTCACCTTCACCTCGCCGGGCTTGGCCGGGGCGTTGCAGGTCACGGTCAGCTCGTTGCCGGTCGTCAGGCGCAGCACCTCCACGTGAACCGCTTCCTCCTTGTCGTTCACGAGGATGGGCACTTCCTTGTCGTCGATGAACAGGCGAACGCGCACTTCCTTGTTCTCGAAGCCGGGGGCGTCGGCGGTGGCCTTGACGATGAGTTTTCCCTTGACCGGCACCGGCGACGGCTCGGTGGTGATGTTCGTCAGGGCGATGTCGCTCTGGCGGTCGCTGGTGGTCGTCTTGCCGAAGGCGAAGGTGTGAATGGGACACGGCAGGTTACGCCACTGGCCGGCGACGGCGAGCGGCTCGTGGCGGGCGCCGTTGTCGGCGCCGTCGCCCATCACCAGCAGGCCGCGCAGAGAACGCTCGCCGCGGTAGCGCTCGTGCAGCGTGTGCAGCATCAGGCCGTAATCGCTGCGCTTGCCGTCGGCCGTCGCGGCGCCGTCCTCGGGGTCGAACGGCCGCACGCCCACCGAGAAGCGGTGGAAGGCGACGGTGACGTTGTGCTCGTCGCGCAGCTTGCGGAAGTCCGGCTCGCACTTGCCCAGGACGCGGCGCATGCGCTCCCAGCGCGACTGGCTGTCGAACTCGTCCTGGATCGTCATACTTTCGGAATCGTCCACGGCGATGATGAGGACCGACGGCACGCGCAGCTCGTCGCGGAAGGCGAGGGCCGGCCGCAGCAGCGCCAGGAAGGCGAGCAACAGGGCGCCAAGGCGCAGGACGAGGACGGCCAGGACGCGACGGAAGGTCGCCGCGCGGGCGCCGAGGTAGGTCCAGACGGTCAGCCCAGTCAGCAGCAGGGCCACGACGGCGAGGGCAGGCAGGCCGAACCCGGACAGCGACCAGGGGTACGTTGGGTCGGTGTTGAACGTCAGTTCGCCGTTCATGGGGCCTCCGCGGTTTGTTTAGCGGCGGATCGCAGACCCGCGCGGGTCTGCGACCCGCCGCTAAACGACTCTTCCGCCGGGGCTTGTTGACGGTAGAAGCGATTGGCCAGCAGACTTTCGACGGCCAGGAACAGCAGCAGGGCGATGAGCAGCCAGGGCGTCAGGTCCAGCGGCTGCGCCCAGCGCTCCTGCATCCGGTCACGCAGGCTGGCGGTGCGGCCGACCGGCAGCACGCTCCCCTCGCCGAGCAGCGCCTCGATTTGTTCCTTCGGCACCCGGTCGAGTTGATATTCGTCGGGGCGCGGGTTCATGCTGAAGGCGGCCAGGCGCTGAACGTGGCGCTCGTCGGGGACGGCCAACACGGCGAAGTTGCCCGGCGTCGTCGCGTGGACGACGCGCAGCTCGCGCTGCTCCGGCTGGCGGGTGAGCGTCGCGTCGGACCCGATCACGCCCGGCCCGGCCAGGGTGTAGGTCGGCAGGAACTCCGCGGGCAGCGGGATCGGTACCGTCTGCCCGGTGACGTAGTTGAAGGTCGGCTCCGCCGTGTCGCCGGCGAGGTGCTCGGTCATCAGGTTGCTCAGCGAGAAGGCGAACGACGAGATGCCGAAGTAATTATTCCATTTTCTCTCGATATTGGGGTCGGGCGCCGACGTCAGCATCAGCACCCGCCCGGCCCCGCTGACTCGCTCCAGCAGCGCCGGCGAGGCGTCCTTGTCGGTGTAGTGGCTGAGCACGTCGGCGTTCCCTTCGACCGGGGTGACCTTCCAGAACTTGCGGGCACGCGGTTTGAGGCTCTCCCTGTAGAAATCGACGTCCTGCCCCTTCCACTTGCGGAACCGCGCCAGGATCGGGTGCCGCGCCAGGCCCTGCCCGTCACCCTGGAGTTCGGCCCAATAGCGCTCCTTCGGGTCGGTCACGCTTTCGACCTTCTCCAATCGTGCCGGCAGCAACTCGGCGGCGGACTTGTCGTCGTTGTAGGCGGCCGCGACCGGCCCGCCCTCCGCGCCGCCCAGGACGACGGCCAGCCCGTGACCGGAGGCGACGTATTCCTTCAGCCGACCCCAGAGCGCGCCGCCTGGCTTCGCGACGTTGACCAGGTACACGACGGCATAGCGGTTAAGGTCAATGCGCTCTGCGTCTCCGACGGGCTTCAGCTCGGCGTGGAAGAGGTAGTCGAGCGTGCCCTTCCAGGCGTCGGCCACCCCCTCGCGGGTGACGTCATCGGCGAGGACGAGCACGCGGCGCCCCTCGTTGACGCGGAAGGTGGCGAAGCCGACGTTGTCGAACGGCATCGCGTCGCTGTTCTTCAGGCGCACCTCGACCTGGTGCAGCCCCTCGGCGAGGTCGTTCTGGGCCGCGCCGGCAACGTCACGAGGCGCCGCCTGGCACGTGAACTCCACCACCTCGGCGCGCCCCGCCCGCAACTTCTGCGACTTCTCCGACAGCTGTTTGTCACCGCTCGGTTCGCCGACGATGCGACACGTGAGCTGCGCATCGTAATCCGCACCGGTGGCCTGCACCGTGACGTTGATCCGGATCGTGTCGCCGGGCCGGGCCGTCGCCGGCTCCACCTTCACCTCGACGATGGCCAGGTCGGCGGGATCCTCGACCCCCACATCGACGAAGACGGCGTTGACGTCCTTCGGCTGCGTCAGGGCCTTGGCGGCGGCCTCGTCCCAGCAACCGCGCGTGCGGTCGGAGAAGACGTAGAGCACCTTCGGCGGTGCCTCGGCCGGATTCTCCTGGGTGCGGTCCAGTTCGGCGAGAAGACGGTACGCCTGCTCGATCTGCCGGGTGAGGGGGGCGTTGGCGTGGCGCAGCTTCAGCGCGGCGACCTGGTCTCGGGCCTGGCCGGCGGACACCTGCCACTCGCCGCCGGCCTCGGCGCTGTCGAGCACCGCGACCTTGCTCCCCTCGGGAAGCTCGTCGAGCAATTCGCCGGCGCGGCGCCGGGCCTCGTCGAGGCGCGTCTTGTCGCCGGCGCTGTACTCCATGCTGTAGCTGGTGTCGATGACCAGGACGGCGCTGACGGGTCGGTCGCCGATGGGAGGCAGCACCCCGCCGGTGAGCGCCGGCCGGACCAGGGCGAGGCAGAGGGCGGCGATGACGGCCATGCGCAGGAGCAGGAGCAGCAGGTGGCGCAGGCGCAGGCGGGTCTGGTTGGTGCGGTGCTTCTGCAGCAGGAAGCGGAAGGCCGGGAAGGGGAGGCGCTTCGGCTTCTGCCGCATGATCAGGTGGATGAGCACCGGGATGGCGGCCAGTGCCAGGCCGCCCAGGAGCAGGGGATGTACGAAGGTCATGGGAGAGCCGGTGGCTGTCGTGTGCGGCCGCGGAGGCGGTAAGAACCACTTCTCACTGTATTACACACGCGCCAACACGGGGTCGGCAACCACCGTTTGCGAACTTTTCGGCAGGGCAGGCTGGCGTGGCCGCCGCCACGACAGGACGCGCGAGAAGTGGGCGCCGGAAAAAAAATGCCGACGAGGGCATTTTCCGTTTGCTTTTCCCTTGACGAGGCGCCTAAACTAATCGTTTGTAGAATATGAGCAGGGTTCGGCTCCTGGCGGCGCGGCCGGCAATCTCGCCTCGATACTCGCTTAAGGCCGGACACGCCAGGAGACTCTCTTTCTCCCAACCCTGTCCGCAGTCCGAACTGTGTGACGGCCGCGCAGACGGCGGTCTGTTCGTGTGCGGAAAGCTCAACCCGCTGCGACCCGGGCCTCGACGTGTTGGTCCCGCGAGTTGCGGCGGACTGGAGTTGTCGTTCTTCATACCGCTTCGTGGGCAATCGTTTCGGGGGAAAGACTCATGACTCGCGCCGGCTCTCGTCGAGGGTTCACGCTGGTAGAGTTGCTGGTGGTGATCGCCATCATCGCCGTGCTCATCGGCCTGCTCGTCCCGGCCGTCCAGAAGGTTCGCGACGCCGCCGCACGCATCTCGTGCGCCAACAACCTCGCCCAGCTCGGCAAGGCGTCCCACAACTACGCCTCCGCCAACGGTACGCTGCCGCCCGGGTTCCTTGGGACGTCTCCCAACCTGACCGACGGCAACGTGGGCAACATCTTTAGCGCCCAGAATGTCGGCGTCCTCGGGCAACTGCTGCCCTTCATGGAACAGGATCCCATCTACCAGGAGATGATGTCCGGGGTGCCGTCGGACTACCTTTCGTACACCAAGGTCTACGCCCCCTGGTGGGCTTACGGCAGCAGCTGGGCCGCGGCGAACAACAGGATCAAGAGCTACCTCTGCCCGGTCTCCCTCACGGATAGCTCGACGAACGTCTTCGCCAATCTCGTCATTTACACCTCGCCGGGTTTCTGGGACCTCACGGGCTGGTACTTCGGCGGCGTTAGCTCCCTCGGGAAAACCAATTACATCGGCGTGGCCGGCTACTTCGGCCAGGATTATCCCCCCTACGCGGGCCTCTTCACCAACCGCACCCCCGTGTCGCTATCCCAGCTCACCGGCGCGGACGGCAGCAGCAACACCATGCTCTTCGGTGAGGCCATCGGCGACTCGTACCTCACCAACAGCCCCCTCTACACCGGCCTTAGCCTTTCGTACTCATGGATGGGTTGCGGCTCCATGCCGGCCTACTGGGGGATACCGACCGACGACCAAACCGACTGGCACGCCTGGAGCAGTCGCCACACCAATATTGTCCAGTTCGTCTACGCCGACGGGTCGGTCCGCGGCGCCATCAAGGGGATGGCGACCACCGGCAGCGGCGCCTGGGTGCAGTACATTTGGGCCAGCGGCTGGAACGACGGTCAGAATGTGGATTTCAACCAGTTCTCGAACTGACCGCCGGAGGGGTGTTGTCTGTCCTCGAGAGGGAAAGGACCGAGATGCGTCACCTGCTCGCGCTGCTCATGACGATGCTGATCCTGGCCGCCACGGGGTGCGGCGGTGGCCAGAGTCCCAGCAACACGGCCCGTCCGACCGCCGGGCCGGAGGGAGGCTCAGGGGGAATCAGGGCCGGGGGCATCCCGGCCAAGCCCCCTCAGCTTCCGAAGGACTGAGGGCCCGGGCCGGGACGGCCAAGCCCACGTGATCCCTTCTCCCCAGTGAAGACCGGCCCCGCCCGCAGCGCCCCGAACTGAGCGGCTCCGCCCGGCGGTACGTCATCCGCGTACCCGCCGGGCGGAGCCGTTTCCGGAAGGCTCTCCCATGACGGCCCCCTCCAACTCGCCCCCCATCGTTGTCGAGCAGGTCGGCGCCGTCACCGTCGTCCGCTTCGCGATCCCCGAGGTCTTGCACGCCGACGTCATCGACTCGGTCGGCGAGCGCCTGTCGGCCCTGGTCGAGGACGAGGGCCGGCGGTTACTGCTGCTCGACTTCTCCGCCGTACACAAAGTGTCCAGCTCGCTGCTCGGTCAGATTATCGCCCTGCATCGGCGGCTCCTGGCCCTGCGCGGGCGATTGGCCCTGTGCGGCCTCAACAGCGAGGTGCGACGCGTCTTCGACCTCTGCCAGCTCCCGCGCTTGCTTCACCTCTGTCCCGACGAGCCTACCGCGCTCCTCACCCTGTCCCGCGACGCTGAGGCGGTCGCCGGAGAACGATCGGGTTGACTCCGGCACCTGGGCCAGCCGCTTGCGGCTTCGCACGGTCCGCCTGCGAAGCCGCAAGCGGCGGTGACGTCATTCGCCGACTTCCGCGCCGTGATTGCACCCGCGCGTGACGAAGACGGGGGCCTCGCCGAGTGCGACCTCGCGCCGCAGCCGCCGCGCCAGGTCGCCGGCACGCTCCTCGTCGTCGAGGATGGCGAACACCGCCGGGCCCCACGAACTCTGCCCGACGCCGCGGACGCCTTGCCGGCGCACGAAGGCCACCACCTCGGCCACGCCACGGCTGGCGTACGTCCCCCCTTGCACGGGTGCAAATGCCTCCCCAACACGGGCGTTGAAGTCGTACAGCGCTTCGCCGAAGCGATCAAGGTCGCGCTCGATCAGCGCCGGCAGCAGGCCGAGCAGCAACAGCCGGCACAGCGCGGCGGTCGTACACGCCGGGACGGGGCGGCCGCGCAACTGCCGGAACGCCTCGCGCTCGCGGTCGCCGTGCCGGCCGGGCTCGCCGGGCGGGACCGCCACGACGACGCGCCACGTCTCGGGGAACGGCAGGCGCACCGCCAGCGTCGATACGGCCTGCTCCGCCCGCTTGCCCGACTCGACGAGGAAGCCGCCGTGCGCGAAGCCGTGGACGCCCAGCGCCGAGCGCAGCCCACGGCCAACGCGGGGCGCCAACTCGACGGCCCGCAGGTCGGGCTGCGATGCGGCGACGGCCAGGGCCCGCCCCACCGCCAGACCGAGCTGCGTCCCGCTGCCGAGGCCGCAGTGTTCCGGCGGGGCCGATTCGATGACCAGGCGCTGCGGCGCGAGGATCCCTCCAGTGACCGTCGCCGCGAAGCGGTGAGCGAAGTCGAGTGCGCGGTCGGCCAATGGCCCCGCCGCCGACCAGTCGGCCGCCGGCTCGACGCGCAGCCGCAGGGCGGGGTTTTCGATCATGAGGCCGGCGCCGCCGAAGCGGCGCACGGGCAGCACCGGCTCTCCGTGACGGTCGGGCCAGAAGTCCTCGCCATCGGCCGGCAAACTGAGCAGCCCGAAGTGCAGCCGGGCCGGCGCCGTTACCCGTATCATCGGTCCCTCTCCGCCCGCTGTTGTCGCACTCGCTCGACGTGCCGCCGGAGGAAGGCGAACGCCTCGTGCTCCTGCTCGCCGCCGGTCTTGTCCACGACCGCCGCGAACTTGCGGTACTCCGCCTCGATCTCGTCGATCGGCAGAAAGTCGGTGCGCGTGGCCAGGATGGCCGCCTCGACGACGGCGTGTTTCGCCCGGTTGAAGCCGAAGAAGTCGCGCAGCCGCCCGGAATGGACCACCTCCGCCTCGATCCGCACGCGCGGCTCGCTCTCGTCCATCGACCGTACCCGGAATTCATAGATGCGGCAGGCGCCGGACAGGACGAAGCCGCGCACCATCGTGGCGCGTACGAGTGGAGGCGGCGGCTCGACAGGGCCGAGGGCGGCGCGGGCCAGCAGCAAGACGTCGTCGGTGACGTGCAGGACGCCTTCACCGTGGCTCTTGAGGTTGCAGTAGGTCTGCGAGGTGGGGAACGGTCGCAGGAGGAAGCGGCGCATGTCAGCATCGACGCGCGGGCCCATCGGGGCGATGTTCACCTCGCCGGACGGGGAAACAGTCGTGACGATGCCTTCGAGGATCACGGAGATCTTCTCCCGTTTAGCGGCCGCTCGCAGAGCGGCGCTCGTAGTGACCGCATTTATGCGGTCCTGGCAGCCAGGACCGCATAAATGCGGTCACTACGAGCGCGAATCGAGCGCCGCTCTGCGAGCGGCCGCTAAACGACTATCGCAGTGCCCGCACCAGCCCCTCCGCCTTGTGCAGCGTCTCCTCGTACTCGCGCTGCGGGTCCGAATCGGCTACGATGCCGCCCCCCACCGGGAACTGAATCCAGCCGCGCGCGATGGTGAAGGATCGGATCAGGATGTTCGTGTCCATCGCCCCGTCGAAGCCGATGTACCCCAGCGCGCCGCAGTACGGCCCGCGTGCCGTCGGCTCCAGCTCGGCGATGATCTCCATCGCGCGCACCTTCGGCGCCCCTGTTACCGAGCCGCCCGGGAACGCCGCCTTCAGCAGATCGACCGGGCCGAGTTCCGGGCGCAGCCGGCCGCGCACCTCCGACACCAGGTGATGGACGTAGCGGTACGACTCCAGTCGGCAGAGCGCCGGCACGCGCACCGTGCGGTACTGGCACACCCGCCCCAGGTCGTTGCGCATGAGATCGACAATCATGACATTCTCGGCCCGGTCCTTGGCGCAGGCGAGCAGCTCCGTCGCGCGGGCGGCGTCCTCCTCCGGGGTACCGCCGCGCGGCCGCGTCCCCTTGATCGGCCGCGTCTCCACCTCGCCGTCCTCGACGCGCAGGAATCGCTCCGGCGAGGCGCTGGCGACGACGGCGCCGCCAAGGTCGAAGAGGCCGGCGAAGGGGGCGGCGTTCCGCTCGCGCAGGCGCCGGTATAGCTCCAGCGGCGGCAGCGTTGCGGGGTGCAGCAATCGTTGGGCCACGTTCACCTGGAAGCAGTCGCCGGCGTGGACGTAGTCGATGGCTCGGCGGACCGCGCTGAGATACCGCGGGTGGTCGAAGTTGCTCGTCAGGCGGGGGAGGATTGGCAGGGGGTATTGCGGGCAGAGGCACGACGCGGGCAGCGGTGGGCCAGTGTCGGGCGGCGACTCGGCGGCCGCCCCTCGCAAACGGTGGCGCAGCGCCTGGAGGCGCCGGGCGGCCCGGGGCCTGCGAAGCCACGGTTGGGTTTCGGGCAGGCCGGTCGAGATAAGCCAGGCTCGCCGGGCGCAGTGGTCGAAGGCCAGTACCCAGTCATAGAAGCCGACGGCCAGGTCGGGCAGGGCGAACTCGTCGAAGGACGGCCGGGGCAGTCGCTCGATGTGGTGGCACAGGTCGTAGCCGAACAGCCCCGCCGCCCCTCCCTGGAACGGCGGCAGACCGGGGATCGTCTCCGTTCGCCAGCGGGCCAAGCGCTCGGCCAGGCGCGGGAACGGGTTGTCGTCCCCGCCGCGCGAGCTGAGCCAGTCGAACGGGTCGGCGGTGAGGAAGGAATAACGGCCGAACGGTGAATCGAGAGCGGCGCTGTCGAGGAAGAGCAGGTGCGGCAGGTGAGCGAACCGGCGGGCCGCGTCCCACGGGTCGGGCGCCGGCGTCAGCTCCTCGACCAGCGGCGCGGCCGGCTCGGGGGGCGCGGTCCGGGGCTGGAGGATGCTGCTCATACGGTCATTGTACGAGCCGGGTGCTTAGTCCAGATGGTCCGCCAGCTTCTCCTTCACTACCCCAGCGTCAAAGGTGACGGTGATTCTGGAATTGCCAGGGCCGTACCATATAATACTCCGTTGGCCGATAGGGGCTCCTGTAGGCACGCCCCCGCCGGGGAACTCACCCCGGTCGCCGAGCAATTCCTGCACGGCGTCGTAGGTCATGCCCGGCTTGATTTTGCTGAAGTTCTCCTTGGTGACCTGCGCATTCGCTGGATGGCGGGTGAGGCGCAAGCTCACCGCGCCGACCGCGAAGCCGACGAGCAGCGCCAGCACAATCAGGACCACCACTTGCCAGGTCTGCCACGGCCTCCGTGGCTTCACCGAGGGGGATTTGTCGCCGAGCCTGTCCTGGTTGTCGGCCAGCGGCGGTCGGTTGGGTGTAATCTCACTCATGGGATGCTCCGGAATGGTGCGATCTGCGCTGCTGATGACGAGTCAGTCAGTGCATTGTGACGCCCCGCGGACGGAAGTCAACGAGAAAGCTAAGCCCGGTCTACTTCCAGGCTGATTTCAGAACGTTGACCTCCAGCGTGCTCACCTTCGCCTCGCCCCCTTCGCCGACAAGCCGAGCGATTAGTTGTCCACCGGGACAAGGACGCCGGCCGATAGGGCCACCTGACCGTCTTTGCCGAAGACCTCGACCGATGCTCCAGGCGGCGCGCCGCTATTCGGCCTTGTACTCCAGCAAGTCCCAGATGATGATCTTCCTTCCTTCCCCAATGACCCCTTGCACCTTGATCGTCCCACGCGGGGCGACGATGGTGCCCTCGAAGTGCTTGCCCTTGCGGGCCAGGGCGAAGTTGCGGCCGCCGTTGCTGACGATGACGGCGGGGAAGTCCGCAGTCTCGATGCGGAAGTGGTATTTCGTGCCGGGCTTGAGGGACCCCGTCAGGGGCGCCTCCTTGAGCACGAACGACGATCCCGGCGTGTCGTAGATCTTGACCAGGCCGGGGAAGTCCTCGGCCGCCAGCGCCTTGCGGATGGCGGAGGGCGTCACGCCGACCTCGAAAAAGCGGCCCGAGACCTTCGGTTGGCGGTCGAACTCCTTCTCGGAGATGGGCTCGGTCAGGAGTTGGCAATTCGCTTTCCGGGGGAAGTGCGTGAACACGAGCGCCTCCGGCGGCGGCATGAAGTAAAAATCGTGGAACTCCTTGACGAACTTCTTGTCCTGCAGGGCGCCCGCGCCCCAGGTGGCATCGACAAGGTGCCACTCGTCATCGAGTTTGATCGAGTTCCAGCCGTGAAGTCCGGTGGTGCTGGTGTCGCCCTCGATGTAACCGTGCCCCTTCGTCTTTCCCGGGACGATCACGGCCTTGACGCCGGCCTGCTGGCACAGTTCCTTGAACAGGACGGCATAGCCCCCGCACAGCGCCTTGCGGTCCTTGAGGGTCTTTTCCGTTGCGACATCGGGATGCTCCCCCGCGAAGAAGGCCTCGGCGTCGTAGGCGATGCGATCGGTCACCCAGCGGTAGATGGCCCGGGCCTTCTCCTTGTCGTTGTTGGCCGGCTTCACGAGGTACTCGGCGAGGGCCGTCACCGAGGCTTCCGCCTCCGGCGGCGCCTTCAGGGCGTGGCGGTCAATGGCCGCGAACGGATTCGGCGCGGGGTCGGCAGCGGCCGGGAAGGCGCCGACGGTCAAAACGAGGAGCGTTGTCAGAGAAAAGTGGCGAGTCATTTCAGCTTCCCTTTGACAAGAGGTCGCGTGGCCCCGGCCGCGGGGCCGTGGGCCATCTGCTCACCAATCACGCCATTCTGGGGGGTGCTCCCGAGGTGAGTCAACGAAAATGCACCTACTGCCATGCCGATTTCAGCACGCTCACTTTCAATTCGCTCACCTTGGCCTGGCCCCCCTTCGCCGACAGAGCCAGCGAGCGATTGTCTACCGGCACCAGCACACCGGCCGACAGCGCCACCTGACCGTCGTTGCCGAACACCTCAACCGAGCCGCGATCCACGAGGATTTGCAGCCGCACCGAGCCATCCTTGCGCGGCTTCAAGGGCGCCGCCTTGCCCTGGCAGTTCACCTCGCCCTTCTTCACGTCGTAGACCACCGGCACGCCGCGCACGCTGAAGATGATCTGCTCCGTTCCGCCCGGCCGGAACTCGGCGCCGAAGTCGAACAGCTCGCCTTTCACCTCGGCGAGCGGGTTCGCCCCCGGCTTCAGCGTCAGGTCGGTCCAGGAGTGTTTCCTGTCGTGCAGCGCTTCGATCTCCTTGACCGGTACGGCGAACAGGCGGATGCCGTCCTCGGTGCTGCGCAGGGTCAGCTCGACGGGCACCGTCATCTGCTGGTTGAACGGCTGGCCGGGGAAGGCGATGCCGTTGCCCCAGCCGATCTGAACGCGGCGGCCGTCCGGGGCGCTGTCGTAGGTCTGGGCGGCGTAGAAGTTGCCGTACCACACCTGGTGCTTTCCCGATTCCTTGACGAACTTGGTCCCATCGAACTGGCCGATGAGGTACTGGCCGTCCGCGGCGGACAGCACCCACTTGACCGTCTTCGCGTCGCCATCGACCGGCAAGGGAAACAGGTCGGGGCACTCGTAGAAGCCCGCGATGCGACTCTGGAACTCCCACTTTTTCAGGTCGGGGGAGGCGTAGAAGGCCACGTCTCGCCCCCCGCCACTCTCGTCGTACACGGCCATGACCCACTTCTTGCTCGCGGCGTGCCAGATCAACTTCGGGTCGCGGCCGCCATGCTTGACGACGGGGTTGCCGTCGTGTTCGGCCCAGGTGCGGCCGCGGTCGTTGCTGTAAGCGATGCACTCGCCACGGCCGGTGCTGGTGAAGGCACACACCAACAGTGGCCCTTTGCCCTTGCGCCAGCCGGAAGTGTTGTTGTGATCGACCACGGCGCTGCCGGAGAAGCACCAGTCGCCGTAACGCCTCGGGTGCAGCGCGTCGGGCAGCTCTTGCCAGTGGAACAGGTCGGTGCTGACGGCGTGGCCCCAGTGCATGTTGCCCCAGTCCCAGCCGTAGGGGTTGTGCTGGTAGAACAGGTGCCACTCGCCGCCGGCGTAAACGAGGCCGTTGGGGTCGTTCAGCCAGCCGCGGCGCGAGGTAAAGTGGAATTGCGGACGATGTTTCTCGCGATACAGGTCGGCGGCGCCGGCGACCTCGTCCGACGGCGTGACCGCCTCCAGCGCCTTCGACCCGTCGGGCAGCTTCGTCTCGATGACGAGCTTCTTGCCGCGGAAGGGCGACACCTCGGCGAACGCCCAGAAATCGGGCTTCTCCTCGGCCAACTCGATATCGAACTCGCGCACCGTCTCGCCGCCGACCTCGAAGCGCACGCGCCGCTTCGCGGCGCCGTTCTTGACCGGCAAATTCAGGTAGCGCTTGTCGATGGTGATCTCGCGGCACAGCGGCTCGGAGGTACGCTTGCGGTCGCCCTGGACGATGTGATCGATGTTGATGTGTCCCCAGCCGCCGGTGGCGTCGTCCACGACCTGGATGACGGCGCTCTTGCCCTCCAGGTCGGCCACGTCCCAGGCGTGCCAGTCGAGCGCCTCACTGCCGCCCGGCTGGTCGTTGGGGCCGGTCGCGGTGCGGACGACCTTATCGTCCACGAGCAGGTTGATGCACGTCTTGCCGGGGTACTTGCCGCCGCCGATGAGGAAGTTGATATATTTGCGCTCGACCTTGAACGAGGGCGAGGTCAGGGTGCCGGTGGACTTGTCGCCGCCGTTGAAACTGTTGACCAGCCCCTTGCCGAGGAAGCCGGACACGGGCATCTGACCGGGAAGGGCGCCGCGGGCCGGCCCCTTGCCGAACGCCTCGCCGGTGGTCTTCCAGTCGCCGTAGGTTTCGCCCTCGAAGTCGGCGATGAGGACGTCCGGCCGGTCGGCGGCGGTCGCCAGAATCGGTAGGCAGAGGAGAAGGAGGGCGGCCCAGGTGCGCGGCAGGTACACGGCAGGATACCTCGTCGGGAGGGAGGGCGCATCCAGCGATCATTGTACGAGTTGGCCATGGCTCAGCCGTCACTCGGACGGGCGCCGCGTAACCGCACGGGCTTAAACGACGAGTCGGCCGTCTTGTCGAGGAATCGCAGCCCTTGCCCGAAGACGGCGCGGGGTGCCCAGCGCAGCGCTTTCGCCCAGGCGGGGCTCGCCTCATCTCGGTGCCAGGCGACGTGCGCCAGGGCGTAACCGAGCATCGGCTCGGAGAGATATTCCGGCCGATAGAGCTTGCTACCGGGCCAGTGGCTCAGCTGCCCGGTCGATTTGCGCGGGTTGTTGGCGAGGAAGACGCCGAAGCCGTGGAAGACGGCGGTGAGGTCCGTGAGCAGTTCGTTGTCGAAGGCGTCAGCGTCGGCCCGCCGCTCGCCGAGCAGCCGCTGGTGAGCCAGTTCATGCGCCATAACGCCGACGAGGTCAGCGGGGCGGTCGAGGCCCCCCTTCTCGATGCGGATGACGCCGCGCTCCCACGGCTGCTCAGCACCCGACCACGTCCCGGCGGCAATCCCGAGGCTCGGGTCGAGCGCGTGCAGCGAGGTGGGCTTCGCGTCAAAGAATTGCAACTCGAGGGCGTCCGGCTCCACGCCCATGTACTCGCAGACGCGGCGGAACATGGCCTGGGCGGCCTTCGGCGAGCCGTCCCACGGGTCGGGGAAGTATTCCTCGGTGGGTAGGATGACGGGCCGTTCGAGGAGGACGTGCAGGCCGAACTGCCCAGTGAGCCAGCGGAGGCGATCCTCAACCCACGGCTTTGCAGCGGGGTCGCATGGGCAAGTAGGGCGGAACCAGCCGAACATTGTGGCCTCCTCATTCGGCACACCGCATCCTGTCGATCAGAAGGGCTTCCCTTCCTCGTCAAACCAGCTTGCTGGGGGCGGAGATTTCTTCGCCAGGCGTTTCAACTTGGCGTACGGCGGCAGAGGAGGCACTCCTTTCCTGCTGACGCCGCCGACGTTCTGACTTGACCTGTTTGCCGGGGCGGGGCGGATTACGAGGGCATTCCCTTCAGCGCTGATCTCCACTTCGCCACTCAGGCCGGCCTGCTCGAGGAGCGCGTCGGGAATCCGAATCCCATGCGACTTGCCGATGCGAATGATATGCGCTTTCAGGGTCCGTCCCTCCCGATGCTTCAATCGTAACGGCCCTGTCCGGCTCAGGCAATCTCGTCCCGATGGCTCTCTTCCGGCCGCGTCAAGAAGCCCCAGCGCAGCGCCTGGTCCTGCACGTAATTCTTCCCCAGGGTCAGCGCTGTCACCGCCTTCGCCATCTCGTATCCCAGGTAAAACGCGTGGGGCGGGTCGATCTCCTCGCGCGACCCCATCTGCTGGAACAGGTCGAACGGATCGACCCCTTGCAGATACATCTTCCCGTTGATGACGTGGATCAACCCGCGCTCGGCGAACAGGCGGAAGTTGCGGTCCGTCACGCGCTCCGCCAACTCCGTCAGTGTCGCTTCGCCGTGTTCCTGCAAGCGCGGGTCGCGCAGCAGCACCAGGTCCGGCTCCAGATGCTTCGGCAGCACGCGCTGGGTGACGGCGTGATACACCAACCGCCGCGCCAGCGCCAGCTCGCGCACACACGATCGGCACCAGTTGATAACCTCCGTGGTCAGCACGCTACGGATGCCCAGCTCCTGGCAGAAGCCGAGCAGCACGAGGTTGATGGCGGCGGAGTCGGCGTCGGTCAATTCCGTCAAGTTGCCCACACCCATCATCATCTCGGCTTGCGGGTAGCGGCGGCGCACTTCGAGATAGCGCCCCAGCGACGTAGCGAAGCCAAAGCCGATCGGCTCGATCACGGGGTCGATGCGGAACGGCACGCCCCATCCCGTCAGCGCCTCGACGGTGCGGTCCAACCCCTCCAGCGTCGCCGGCACGTCGGGCACTGCCACGACCTCGCAACCCCACGACCGCGCCGCCACCAGGTTCGTGCTGTTGACGCTCAGCGCCAGCTCGGCGCCGGCCTTCACCGCGGCCTCGACCTCGGCGGGGTCGAAGCTGTCGATCGACACGCGCAGCCCGGCGTCGCGCAGCGCCTTGACCGCGTCGCCGGCGCCGGCCCACGTCGCGGCGGGGTCGCAGCCCACGTCGATCAGGTCGGCCCCCTCCTCGCGCAGCGCCTCGGCCTTGGCCAGCAGTTCGGCGGGCGGCAGGCGCGGGGCGTGGTTGATCTCGGCGAGAATCGCGATGTCGTGAGCGCCGTATCCGGGCGGCGGCCCCGCCTGCTTGCCGAAAAACGCCGCCAGGTCGCGCAGGTCCTTCGGCCCCCGTTCGACGGCTACCTTCGCGACCGCCTCCACCGCCGCCAGGTCGCCGGCGCACCAGCCGGGTAGGACGACGCGGTCAATGGCGGGCGGAACGGTGAGGTGGCGCGCGACCCACGGCGCCGTCATCAGGGCGGCGACGGTGATCGGCAGCACGGCAACGCTGGGCTCGAACCCGGCCTGCGGGGCGAGGTCGGCGAGCGCCCGCCGCAGCGCCGGCTCGGCCAACTTACCGGTGACGAAGAGGATGTGCGGCATGATCGATCGATAAAGATTACGTCCCGCGGCGGTTGGCGTGGCGTTGAAGCCCGAAACGCCGCGATCAGGTGCGGCACTTGGTTCGGCGGCAACTACCCCAGGCTCTCCACAGAACACCCCGGCCCCTCACCTTGTCTGCTACTCATAAGGTGTAGACTCATTGTGTTCATCCGCTCAAACTGCCTAACGATGCAAGACAACCCCCTGAAGCGGTTTGGCGAACGAGTGCGGGCCCTGCGAGTGCGAACTGGATTGAGCCAAGAAGCTCTCGCGGCCCAAGCGGGAATTCATCGGACTTACATGGGCGGCGTGGAGCGCGGGGAACGCAACATTAGCCTGAGAAACATCGTTCGTCTGGCCGCGGCTCTCGGCGTTCACCCACGAGACCTGTTCGACGAGCCGGAAGCACAATGACAACCAACCCCTATTCTGGAATGCCAGAATCGTCCTGGCTCGGCATTACGCACGAACTTGTCAGCCAACACCCGCTGAAGCCAGCCAGATTGCTGGAAGCGGCGCTCACCGCGTGGGCTACGCTCTGGCAAACAACCGTAGGGGCCGGCCCGCTTTCCGTAAAACTCACAGACCTCAAAGTTCCTGCCACGATTGTTGGCTATTTCTTTGAAATCCTTCTTGCCCGCGAATTGGAGCGCGCCGCCCCAAAACTCTGGCGCGGAAACCAATCCAAAGACGAAAAGGATCTCGTCTACCTTCCAGACCCAGCACTCTCTGTCGAGATCAAGACCTCCGGCCAAGCGGGCTTCAAGGTTTACGGAAACCGAAGCTATGGCCAAAAAGCGGGGAGCGAATTCCTCGTCAAGAAAGAGAAATCGGGGTTCTACATCACGGTTAACTTCTTCAATCAAACTCTGACTCTGATCCGATTCGGCTGGATTGACGCTGCCGACTGGGACCCACAGGAATCACCGAGGGGGCAAATGGCGGGCCTGAAAAAAGCCGTTTATGACTACAAGCTCATCCCAATCCCCGGCTCCTATCGTCAAAAAGCACCCGTCTTGCTGCTTGACGGTGTCGGCCCAGCAACTGAGGCACAATTCGCCGAACTCGGCATCAGGACTATTGGCGACCTCCTCAGCTTCAAAGGAGAACTTCCTAAACGCCTTACCCGCCTTATGGAGAAGAACCGGAGCCTCTTGGATACATGCGCCGATATTCCGCCTCATTAACCGAAGAGCCTCGACCGTTTGTCGGCAAGAAATCTGTCAATTCGTCTCGCCGCAAGTTCACAGTAAGCGGGTTTGACCTCAATCCCAAGAACTCGTCGTCCATGCTCGAGGCAAGACACAGCCACAGTACCTGACCCAATAAATGGATCGAGCACCAAGTCCCCCGGATTCGAGTACCCGAGCACGATTCGATTCACGAGATCCAAAGGGAACTGCGCGGGGTGTGGAGTTCTCTCCGGAGAGGCGCGATCTTCTCCTGAAGTCACCTTTGCTATCTGCCACACATCCGACGGGTTTTTGCCGATCGTATTGCACCTCAGCTTGCCGTTTTTCTTTTGCTTCGGGTACTTCACGTCGGGGTCTCGGATGATATCGAGATTGAATGTGTAGCTCTCTGGATCCTTGACGTACCAAAGAAGTTTTTCATTCCTGGGGGATAAAGCCTTCCGAGCCGCTACTCCGGCACCGTAGTTCCACACGACTTCCTGGATCAAGTAAAATGGCGATCTGTTCCAAAGCAGATACGGCAGCGGGATGGCTTTCGCCCTCCCCGGGATTTCTACGTATCCGACGTTCAGCCAGAATGCGCCGTCGGGTCGCGTGATTCGATGGACCTCCTTCATCCATTGCTCACACCAAGTTAGGTATTCCTCAAGAGGCAGCGGGTTTTCGTATTCCTTCCCAATGTTGTAGGGAGGGCTCGTAACCGTGAGGGAAAACACCTCGCCAGGCAATTGCCTCAAGGCTGGTAGACAATCGGCGCAGTAAATGGCATACCCATCTCCGGCGCAAAAGGGCTTTCCCAAGAAGGTCTGGATGTCATCAAGTAAAGGAGGCTTGAGAAGCATGCAGCTACTTATAGTGTTCATGGCAGGTGAAGTCAAGCCTTTTTCCGCGACTCCTCCCGGCAAGCCCGAAACAAGGGCCAACACCGCTCCTGAACCTTCGTTTAGCGGCCCCTCGCAGGGCGGCGCGAGCGTTCAGCCGCGAGCGGTGCTGGCGTGGCGGCCGGTAAACGACGGGGCCGTTTACCCGTGCGGCATCCGCCCGGTCACGGGGCCGAAGCGCGCCGCCACGCCGAACCAGAGGGCCACCGCGGCCAATCCATAGCTGCAGACGCAGGCCCAGGCCAGGGCGACGGGGCCGACCGAGGCCTTCAACTCCTTGCCGAACGAGTACCATTCGCCCCAACCAAACGTCAGGTTAACCATCGCCCCCGGCGGCGTCAGGGCGAACAGGTCGGCGGCCGAGGTCGTCCCGTTCGGCGACGGGCTTTTCATGAGCGCCAGGCCAGCGTTACCGCACAGCAAGACCGGCGCCCCGCACACGACGAGCAACGTCACCAGCGTCCACACGGTCGCTCGCAAGGTCGTGCGGCAGTGCAGGGAGAACCACAGCCCCAGGCCGGCGGCGAAGGCGGCGAAGGTCCACCACGCCGCCAGCAGCATCAGCAGGGAGAGCACGTGAAGTCCGCCGGCGAGAAGCCCGAGCAGCCACGCCGCCCCCAGGCACCACCACCCCTGCCGCACGCTCAGCACCGCCCCGAGCCACTTGCCGCGCAGGAGGACCGCGTTGGACAGCGGCGTCGTCAACAGGCCGTCCAGGGTCTGCCGGTCGCGCTCACCGGCCAGGCCCGTCGAGGCACGCACCGCCACGGCCCCGATCATCGCGCAGGCGACGGCAGTGCCAACGACGCGGACCCAGTTGGAGGCGAACTCGGTGGGGTCGCGAGACGCCAGCGACACGGCGACGCCGCACAGGTACGCCATCCCAGCCACCACCAGCAGTGCCCCCCCGGCGAAGAGGAGCAGCGCGCGCGCCAGCGGGTGCAACCGGTAGGGGTGCTCCGCGTGCAGCTCCTTCCAGAGGATGGGGTCGTCACCGATGCGCGGCAGGCGCGCGAGCAGAGGTCGCATGCGGTTGCTCAGCATTGCATCGCTGGGCGACAAGATGACCTGGCGCTCCGACTGCGGCCGCGACTCGCGGTTCCAGGCGCGCAGCTTGAGCGTCGCCAGGCCGGCCAGCCCCGCGGCGGCGACGGCATGGAAGATGACGTAGTCGGCCAGCACCGACAGCACCGCGGCGCCGGTGGTGCCGCCCGCCGAGCCGGCGCTGAGGGCGACCTGGCCATAGGCCACGAAGATGTTGCCGGCCGCGATCCATGCCAGCGGGTTGAGGGGGGTGCCGCCGGCCGCCGGCGCGCAGCAACTCGAGGCGAGGAGGTAAGCGCCGGCGAGGACGTAAGTGGAGAAGACGGCGCCGCGCGGCCGCTGGGCGTAGACCGAGTTGGCGATGCCCAGGCTCCCCAGGCTGAGCATCGTCACGGCGGTGGCCGCGAAGCCGGCCAGGACCAGGTTCGGATCGACGCCGCCGAGGAGCTGCACGAAGCTCAGCACCGGCAGCCCGCCCACCAGCAGCAGCAGCATCGCCAGCAGGCGTGAGGCCAGCTTGCCCAGGACGATCTCGCGGTTGCGCAGGTCGCTGGCGAGGAGGTATTCGAGCGTTTTCCGTTCCTTCTCCTCCGCGATGGCCGTGGCGGTGAAGACCGGCGTCAGCACGAAGACCGCCCCGAGCTGCACCCCGAGAAACGTCAGGAAGAAGGCGGACGCGAACCGGGCCAGTTCCTGCATATCGACGCGAGCCTCGCGGAACAGGTCGTCCCGGTCGATGTAGCTGGAGGAGACAAGGAACAACACGACCAGCAGGGCGAGGACGTAGGTGCCGCGCAGGAGAAAGGTGCGACCCTGCCGGGCGAGCCGCACCAGGTCGTAGAAGAGCACGGGGCCGAACAGCTTCAGCCAGCCGCGGCGTCCGAGGACGGCCCCCAGCACAAGCAGGGCGCCCCACAGGGCCGCTTGCTGCCACGGCGCCAGCGCGGCCCCGAGCCAGGCGAGAACGGCGACCGCGCCCAGCAGCAGGCCGCAGCCAAGGCGCGGGCGCCACGACCGGCGAAAGGCGGACGGCGTCAGCTCGCGGCGCAGCCGGTCGCCGAGACGATACCAGTCGAATGGCTCCGGGGGCGGTCGGCGCGTCCAGGGGATGGGCTCTCTGTTCACGGGATCGGTCCTTCCGCGGCAGGGGGTACTGAGTACTCAGTCACCTCCGTTCGACCTTGCGCTTCCGCCGCGGCGCCCGTCCCGGTACGGCCCCCGGCAGCGGCAGTCGCCCCGTCACCACGGTGAAGTGGGCCCTCGTCAGCAGCAGCAGTACGATCGCCGCGAGGCCGTACAGCGCGACCCCCGACAAGCCCAGCGCCACTCGCATGAGCGTATTCGGGGACCTGGGGTCGTCGTCGTCGTCTTCCGGATCGAAGCCGTGGCCGCCCGAGACGGAGCGCGTCATCTGCCGGTTGGAGAAGGCCAGGGCGTTCATCGTCACCGGCGGCGTCAGGCTGTACGCCTGCGCGGCCGACAGCACACGCAGCAGGCGCGGCGTCGAGTCGGAGAACGGGCGGCCCCGGACGGGGCCTGGCTGCGAGAAGGGCAGCAGGGGACCGCAGCAGAACGTCAGCAGCCAGTGGCCGAGACTGACGCCGAGCAGCGTCACCAGCGTCCAGATGGTGGCGCGCAGGGTGGTGCGGCAGCGCAGGGAAAACCACAGGCCGAGACTCGCCGCGAAGGCCAGGTAAGCGAACAGGGCCAGCAGCAGCAGCGGGACAGCTAGCGGACTCAGGCCGCCGGTGCCGACCCCGACGAGCCACAACAAGAGCAGGCAGTAGCCGGCCTTGCGCACGCCCAGGACGCTTCCCCACCATTTCGACCAGACAATGGTGTCATTCGCGATGGGCGTCGTCAGCAGCGTGTCCATCGTCTGGCGGTCGCGCTCGCCGCTGATCGCGCCCGCGGAGCGCACCGCCGTGCCGAGCACCATGAGCATCGCAAGGGTCGTCCCCATGACGCGGACGGTCGCGTTCATCGACGGCTCGATGTTGCCCAGCATGAGGCCGACTGCCACGACGGAGATGAGCACGAAGGCGCAGAAGATGAGGCCGATCGTGACGGACGTGGTGATGATGATCTGCGCCGCCTCGCCCAGCCGGAAGAGCGGCTCGGTGTGCAGCTCCTTCCAGAGCATTGGCCGGCCCGACACGCGCGGCAGGCGCCTCTGGGTGAAGCCGATGACGTAGGCCTTGCGCGACCGGCCCGACGCCTGCCAGCGCGCCCACAAGCGCAACCCCACCAGCGAGCCGATCAGGCACAGCAGGGTCAACAGCAGATGAAAGGCCACGTAATGGCCCACGATCGGCAGCAGCATCGGGGAGAAGGTGCCGCTGCCGGAAACGAGCGGCGCGCCGCCGAGGGCGATCGGCTTGATGTTCGAGACCATCGCCCAGGCGTCCAGTTCCTGAACGGCCACGTAGGCGTTTCCCGCGCAGACCGCGTGCAGCCACTTGGGCCGCGGGATGGGGTCCCAGACCCAGAGGCTGGCCGTCGTCAGCGCGAGGTAAGCGGCCACCTGCACGTAGGTCAGGGCGATGGCGGTGCGCGGCTTGGTGGCGTAGACCGAGTTGAGGATGCTCAGCGCCGCCAGGCTGAGCATCGTCATGGCGGTGGCGACGAAGCCCGCCAGCATCAGGTTCGGATCGACGCCTCCCAGCAACTGCAGCAAACTCAGCACTGGCAGCCCGGTCAGCAGCACCAGGCCCATGTAGGCCAGCCGCGACACCAACTTGCCCAGGATGATCTCGTGGTTGCCGAGGTCGGTCGCCAGCAGGTATTCGAGAGTCTTGCGGTCCTTCTCCTCGGCCACGGCCCCGGCGGTGATGCCGGGCGTCAGCAGCAGGATGACGAGGAACTGCACCGCCATGAACATTTGAAAGAACGAGTCGTTGAAGGCGCTGACCTGGTTGCGGTCGATGGTCTCGGCGGTGAAGATGCCGAGGATGCCCTGGCCCTTGCCGAGCCACTTGGCGTAGAGGAGGAAGAGCATCGCCAGGAGGGCGACGACGTAGACGCAGCGGACGATGACGTAGCGGCCGCGGCGGGCGGTGCCCAGGAGGTCATAGAAGAGGATCGGGCCCCACAGCGGCGGCAGGACCGGGCGCAGCAGGACGATCGCGGCCCCGCAACAGAGGGCGCCGATGCCGAGCAACGGCAACACGGGGATGCCCGCGTTCCCTGCGGCCAGGACGGTGGCTGCACCCAGCGGCAAGAGGGTGAAGATGCTGACGTAGCGCCACCGCGGCAGCCGGCGCGCGAGGCGGGTCGGAGTCATCGGTTCGGCGGCTGCGGACATGGGCACGTTCCTCCAGGGACGAAAGCAGGTGCCGCCTGTCACGACGGTGTCGGCCCCTTCTCCTCCGGCTCCTTCTCGTCCACCGGCAGTACCGTCAGGATCCGTTCTTCGTCCTGCCCGTTCGTGACCGGGTCCGCGTCGATGAGGAGGGCCTTCTTCGGGACCGGGGGCCGGCGCCGCCGCGGAGCCACGCGCTCGGGCCGCAGTTCCGCCACGCGCCCCGTGACCTTCTCGAAGCGGCGCTTTACCAGGATCCACAGCACGGGCAGCATCGCCCCCCAGCAGCCGGCGCCGAACAGCGAGGTGATCGTCAGCTCGACCATCTCTTTCATGCCGCCGGTGCGCTCGAACTCGTCCCCGTGGTAGGCGAATAGGCCCAGGACGAACGGCGGCGTCTGCCCCAGTTGCAGGAAGGGGATCCAGTAGAAGTTCCGGGAAGCCTCCATGCCGCGGAGACTGGGGATCGCGGCCATCGGCAAGTAGCAGAAGAGCAACCCCAGAAGCCAGTGCCCGCCGAACAGGAAAAGGATCGTCGCCAGGGCGGCAACGGTCGCCCGCAGCGCCGACTTGCTGCCGACGGAGAACCAGAGTCCGACCCCCGCCCCCACCGCCGCGTAGGCCACCCACGTCACCAGGATTAACGGCAGGGCGGCGACCTGCACGCCGCTAAAGACCGCGCTGATCAGCCAGATCAGGCCCAGCCACGCCCAGCCCCAGCGCACGCTCAGCACGGCCCCCAGCCACTTGCCGAAGAGGATCTCGCTGTTGGTCAGGCGCGTCGTGAGCAACTCGTCGAAGGTGTTCCGCTCGCGCTCGCTACGGATGCTGCCGGCGGCGCGGACGACGATGGCCAGCAGCATCAGGACGGCGACCGTGGTGCCCACCATGCGCATCTGGATTACGTTCACCCATATGGTCGCCTGCTTCCAGGGATCCTCCCTGCCCCAGTGGAAGCCGCCGGTACGGTACTCCCAGTAGATGATGACCGCGGGCAGGAAGCTGGCCAGGAAGAGCACGCCGACGACGATGCGGCCAAGGGCGTTGAAGCGCAGCCCGCCTTCGGCGAAAACCTCCTTCCAGATCATGGGGAAGCGGCCGACGCGCGGCCGGCGCGCCGCCCCCGTCATCGCCCCCTTCTTCCGCCGCGTGCGCTTGACCGTCTCGCGGAGGGCGAGGACGCGCAGGCGCATCATCGCCCAGACCAGGCAGGCGGTGCCGGCCAGCCCGTGGAAGAGCGCGTAGCGGCCGAGCACGCCGGGCAGTTCCGCCTCGAGGACGGTGTTGGCCCCGCTGCCCCTGCCGAGGCGAAAGACGGCAAGGCCGGCGTTGCCGGCGTTGAGCCACTCGACCACGTCGCGCAGCTCCACGGGGCTCTTCCAGTGGTCGGTCGAGGGGAAATCTGCCAGGCCCGGGGTCACGCCGGCGGCGGTCAGGGGATTGATAATCAGGGCCCCGCTGGCCAGCATGTAATAAGCGGCCGACATGAGGTAGGTCAGGACGATGGCGTCGCGCGCCCGCCGGCACAGGACCGAGTTGAGGATGCTCAGGCCGGCCAGGCTGTACATCGTCAGGGCCGTGGCCGCGAAGGCGGCCAGCGCCAGGGTGAAATCGACGCCGCCGAGCAGCTGCAGGAAGGCGAGGATCGGCACGCCCGCCAGCAGCAGCAGCGACAGGTTGAGCAGCCGCGACACCACCTTGCCCAGGATGATCTCGCGGTTGCGCAGGTCGGTGGCGAGGATGAATTCGAGCGTCTTGCGCTCCTTCTCCTCGGCGATGGCCCCCGCCGTGTAAGCCGGCGTCAGCAGCTTCACAGTGGCGTACTGGATGACGAGGAACGTGTAGAAAAACGTCGTGGCGAACTCCGACATCCGTTCGTGGGGCATCCGCCAACCCCGCTCCATCACCAGGATGAAGAAGAGCCAGCAGAGGACGAAGGCGACGAGCAGGGCGTACAGGGTGCGGACCAGGACGAAGCGCAGGCGGCGGGCCGAGCGCACCAGGTCGTAGTACAGGACCGGGCCGAAGAGCCGGCCGACGATGGTGAGGGCGGCCAGCAGCAGCCCCCAGAGCACGACCTGGTAGGCCAGCGGCAGGGTCCCCGACAGGGCGACCAGGGCGACCGCCCCGGCGAGCAGGGCGCCCAGGGTGGCCGACTCGACGAGGTTGCCGCGCACGTGGTCGCGGACGCTGCGGAGCAATGACATGGGCTCGGCTCCTTCAGCCGTTAAGCCGGCGAGCGGGGGGCGTTAGCCCCCCGGTAACAGTCACTCACCGGGGGGCGTTAGCCCCCCGGTAACAGTCACTCACCGGGGGGCTAACGCCCCCCGCTCGCCGGATGACGTTCGTTCTACGGAAGCTGCGGCCCGGTGATCCGATCCTCGTCCGTGTCGCCGCTCAACGGCTCGGGGTCGGCCGGCAGGACCTCCGGAGCCTCCTCGACCTCGACGACCTTCGGGCGCGGCTTCGCGCGGGGCGCCGGCCGCACGCCCCGTTCCGGCTCGAACGCCACCCGGCCGGCGATTTGACGGAAGCGGCGGCTCGTCGCCCCCCACAGCAGCACGGCCAGCACCGCCCACGTCGCCGTCCCCGCCATCCCGTAGGCGACCATTTCCCCCATCCCGTCGGAACCCCCGAACCGGTGCCCGAAGTCCTCCGCCCGGAACGACGAAGAGTAGCCCAGGTTCACCATCGGCGTCAGGCCGGCCTGATACTTGGCGACCCAGGTCAGGAGTTCCTCCGGCAGCATGGGCGAACGGGCGAACAGGCACGGCACGCAACACATCCAGATCACCCAGTGCCCCACGGCCGCCGCCACGGTACACACCAGCGTCCAGGTCGTCGCCCGCAGCGTGGTACGGCTGACCGTGGAGAACCACGTCCCCAGCCCCGCCAGGAAGGCCGCGTACACCAACCAGGTCAGCATCAGCAGGACCAGCGCCAGCGGGTGCAGCCCGCCCGTCACCAGGCCGACGCCCCACAGCGCCCCCAACCACAGCCAGCCGCGGCGCGCGCTCAGCACGGCACCCAGCCACTTGCCAAAGAGGATAGTGTCGCTGTCCAATGGCGTCGTCAGCAAGCCGTCGAGGGTCTGCCGGTCGCGCTCGCCGGTGATGCTGCCCGACGCCCGCACCGCCACCGACAACAGCAGCAGGCAAGCCACACCGGTGCCGGACACGCGCACCACCCAGGTTTGCGTGTCCTCGCCTAGCCGCTCCCAGGCGTTGCCGCTGTAGACGTACTTTCCCAGGAACTGGTAGGCGATGACGACCACAGGGACGAAGCTCGCCAGCACCAGGAGCACGACGATCGCCTGGCCAAGCCAGTGAACGCGCAAGCCGTGGTCCGCGAAGACTTCTTTCCAGACCATCGGGTGTTCGCCCAGACGGGGCCGCCGGGTCAGGGCCAGGATGGGCGGCCGCCGCCGGGCCGGCTCCCCGGTCTCGTTCAGGGCAATGGCCCGCAGCCGCAGCACGGCCCACAGCGGGGCGAGCAGGGCGACGGCCGCGTGAAACAGGGCGTAGTTGCGCAGGTAGACCGGCAAGACCTCGGCGAGGGGGCGGCTGCCCGGCCGTGCCGTCTCGGTGGTCAGCCGAATCAGCACCGACACGATGTTGCCGGCGTTCAGCCACTTGACGAGGTCCTCAACGGTGACGGGGCTCGGCCAGGAGGGGGTCGATGGGAAGTTGGCCCAGCCGGTGGGCATCGTCAGCAGCCAGCTCAGGCCGGACAGGCCGAGGTAGCCGACGGCCATGAGGTAGCTCAGGACGATGGCGTCGCGGGCCCGGCGGCACAGGACGGAAGCCAGGATGCTCAGGCCGGCCAGGCTGCCGACGGTGAGCAGGGTGACGACGAAGCCGGCGATCACCAGCATCGGATCGACGCCGCCGAGGAATTGCAGCCCGGCCAGGACCGGCAGTCCCGTGAGGATCAGGAGCACCAGGTTGAGCACGCGCGAGGCGAGCTTGCTGAGCACGATCTCGCGGTTGAGCAGGTCGGTGGCCAGGATGAATTCGAGGGTCTTGCGCTCCTTTTCCTCGGCGACGGCGCCGGCGACGTAGGCCGGCGTGACGACGGTGACGACGAGGAACTGCACACCCATGAACATGTAAAAGAACGAATTGGCAAAGCGGGCGGCCTCCTTGGGCGGGACGGTTCGGTCGAGCTGCCCGCCGGCGGTGAAGGCGAAGTACACCCAGCAGAGCATGGTCAGCAGAAAGCTGGCGTACAGGACGCGGATTAGGTAGTAGCGGTTGCGGCGGGCGATGCGGACCAGGTCGTAGAAGAGGACCGGTCCGAAGAGGCGGCTGGTGAAGGCGGCGGCGGCCAGGAGCAACCCCCAGAGCAGCACCTGCGCCGCCAGCGACAGGAGGGGGGCGCAGAGGACCAGGGCCAGGGCCCCGCCGACGACGCCGGCGACGGCGAGGCGGTCCAGCCAGGACTGCCGGCTGTTGGACCAGGGGAAGGTGCGGCGGAGCCAAGCGACGAGCGCGGACATGACGCCTTCTCGGACGGGAGGTCGGACCCGTGGCGGCGCGAGGGAGGTGTCCGCTGCGACCCGGACGCCGGCGCCGCCCGCCGCTCAGACAACAATGCTTAATCGGCCAGTGTAAGCGCTTTCGCGCCGGGAAGCAACGGCCTGCTTGCGGCGAGGCCGCCTGGCGGGTGGCGGGCGCTGACGTCAACTGGACGGAGGTGGGCCCGGAACGATCTGGTAACGATGTCCTCCCCCGAGAAGGCAGACGACATCGCCGGGGCGATATGACTGGGCGGAGCACGCCGTCATTGCACAGATTTCACGATCCGGAAAGGACTATAAAGCCGACGCCCCCTCTCCTTGGGGATGTACTGCGTGAAGGACCCTTCGTCGTCGGGGTGCGCGGCTCTCGCCCGCGCCAGAACGTCCTCAAGCACGTCGCCGACGAACAACTCCTGACCCGCGATGCAGATGTACTTGCCGCGGTGGCTGTACACTTCCGAAGCGTGAGCCTCCAGCCAATCACAATTGCGCTTGAACTGCGCGAACGAAGCTGTAGTCCGGGCGTTCTCGACCGGGTCGGTCACCACTTCCATCGTCACGGGCGACCAGTTGTCGGTCATCGCAATCTCCTCCCCGCCGGCATGATTTTGTTCCGGCATCTTATCTTGAACCCACAAGTCTTCGCAATCCCGACTTCCGCCAGCCCGCGCAGGCGCCAGCGTCAACTTGACGGAGGTGGACCCTGAACGATCTGGTAACGGTGTCCCCCGCCGAGAAGGCACACGACGTCGCCGGGGCGATCGACGATGACCGCGAACAGGTTCGTGATCTCGCGGCCAAGGACACTCATGTCGAGGGTGGTCGGGTCGGTGGCGGCAAGAAAACGGCCCTTGAAAGATACCAGGGTTCTGTCCTCACGCCGCATTTCGATGGCAGTGTCCACGACTACGGAAGCCGCCTGGCCACCCACTCCGGCAATTGGGCATATCCCGCCGATGGGTTGCACGTTCAGTGCCCGCAGTACGTCTGCGCTGAGGACAGTTCGATCCGCGCCTGTATCAACAAGAAAGGGAGCCTCGAATCGAGACCCGTCTCCGGGAGTCATCTCAGCCAGGATCACCGGACGAAGCACCCCATCGTCACATAGCTTCCACGATCCCTCGATTCGCATAGATGCGAGGCATCCTTTCCTTGGGGATATAGCGGGTGAAGAGCCCTCGGTCGTCAGGGTGAGCGGCCTTCGCCCGCGCCAGAACGTCCTCAAGAACGTCGCCGACGAACAATTGCTGACCCGCGATGCAGATGTACTTACCGCGGTGGCTATACACGTCCGAGGCGTGAGCCTCCAACCAGTCCCAGTTGCGCTCGCACTGCGCGAGTGCCGCGGCACTCCGGGCGATCTCGACCGGGTCGGTGACGATCCCCATCACCACGGGCGGCCAATCGTCGGTCATCGCAATCTCCTCTCCGGCGGGGCGAATTCTTCAGCGCCATTTTACCTTCGGCCTGCGGGCCGTGACAAGCCGACGGTCCGTGAGCCCAGCGCATGCCAACGCCCCCGCAGCGGTGGTGGTCCGCGGCGGGGGCGTTGGTCTCTGTCTCGGTTCGTGGCGCTACTCGACGACTGCGAGGATGTCGTCCTCGGTCATGATGAGGTACTCGTCGCCGTCGATGGTGACTTCGTTGCCGGCGTAGGAGGTGAACAGGACGCGATCGCCCTCCCTCACCTGAAACAGTGCTCGTTTGCCGTTCTCGAGCAGTTTGCCCTCGCCGAGGCTGAGGACCTTGCCCTGCTTCGGCTTCTCCTTGGCGGTGTCGGGCAGCACGATGCCGCCGGCCGTCTTCTCCTCCGCTTCCAGGCGCTTCACCACGATCTTCTCGTTCAGCGGAACGATGTTCATGTTGCGACTCACTCCTCAAGTTCAATCACTTCCCCCCACCTTGGGGGGAGAGCTGCTGTTGCCTCAGGGGGTTCGGGGACCAGGGTCCGTGGGGTCGGCCGGGCGCTCGCCGTAGGCCCGCAGCAGAGCGCGGACCACGGTGTAGATCACCACGTTCTTGCTCACCGGCTTCGGAATGACACTGTAGGCCCGCGCCTGCTGCGCTTGACGGATCAGGCTGGCGGTGGCGTCGCCCGTCACCAGGATGACCGGCAGCTCGCGCATCTGTCGCAGCAACCGCAGCACCTCCAGGCCGGTCATCGTCGGCATATGCATGTCGAGGAGGGCCAGGTGAACCTCCTCGTCTTGCACGATGTCAAGAGCCTCCTCGCCGCACGACGCCAGGAAGGTGCGAAAGCCTTGCGGCTCCATGATCTCTCGCAAGACTTCCCGGCAGTCGCGGTCATCGTCTGTGATCAGGATCGTATAGTTCTGACTGACGTTCGTTGCTTTCATGCCGCTTCCCTCGTCCGTGTCCCGAAAAGGGGAGCCGCGGGACGAGTCGGCGGGGAATCACCCCCGCCGAGCCGTGGGGTGGATTTGCAAATGGCATACCGCCGCCCCCGCTGTGGGCGGCGCACGCCGGAACCTCTTATGCAAGTAGAACATCGGATCGGCGGAAAATCAAGGGGAGGCGCGCCCCCGACGCGCCGGACTGCCAGACTGTTCGGCGGCATCTGCCAATGTGACAGCGGCGGGGCTAACGACCGTACCCGTAGCCCGGCGTCGGCCAGGCACCGGGGCGCGGTCGTTTCGGCTTGGGACGCTTGACCGGCACCTTCTTCCCCCCGAACATCGAGAAGGGCCAGATCGCCGCCTGCGCCGGCGGCGGCCCCCACGCCACACACAACCCCATCAGCAGCAGCCCCGCCAACCAGAACCGAGTGCGCATCTTCTCCCTCCCCTCTCCATGAGGAGCGCTGGTTCGACACCAAGGTCATGCTCCCGAGGAGCAGAACGATAGCGACAGACGCAACCCCGTCAAGTTCAACTCGACGCGCCTCCTGTTACCCGGACGATGACGATTCTCGGAACATCTCAATTTGCCCCATTGCCGCGCTCGCGCCGACCGGGTAGGATGCGGTGGTTGATCTTGCCTTCCCACCGCGCCTCGCCCGCGCGGCCCGCCGTCCGAACCTTTTCTGGAGAATCCGCCATGAGCCGTCAGGGGGGCGCTCGCGCCGGATGTGCTGATTTCCGCCGCACTTTGCAGGTTGATCGCCGTGCCTTCGTCAAGGCGGGCATCCTCGGCTCCGCCGGCCTGGCGCTGTCGGACCTGCTGCGGTCCGAGGGCCGCGCGGTCCCGTCGCCGACCGGCACCCGGCGGCAACCGTCCGTCATCATCCTCTGGATGCGGGGGGGGCCGTCGCACATCGACATGTGGGACCCCAAGCCCGACGCCCCCGTCGAGTACCGCGGCGAGTTCGGTGTTAAGCCGTCGAGCGTGCCCGGCATCACCCTCTCCGACATGCTGCCGATGTGCGGCCGGATCATGGACAAGTGGTCCATCGTCCGCAGCCTCTACCACAACGACGCCGGCCATTCGTCCGGCGACCAGATTTGCTTCACCGGCTACCCCAGCGGCCCGAGCCCGGACGAGAACCTCTATCCCAGCTGCGGGTCCATCGTGGCCAGGCAGTTCGGCCATCTGTCGCCGCACCTGCCGGCCTACGTCATGATCCCGCGCATGGTGCCCGGCACCGGCCCGGCCTACCTTGGCGTCTCCTGCAAGCCGTTCGAGACGCAGGCCGACCCCGCCAGGGACGGCCCGTTCAAGGTGCCGAATTTCAGCCTGCCGGAAGGGGTGACGCTGGAGCGCGTCGGCGACCGCCGCCAGCTGCTGGGCAGCTTCGACACCCTCCGCCGCGACGTGGACCGGACGGGACAGATCGAAGGGGTCGATCGCTTCCAGCAGCGAGCCTGGGACATCCTCACGTCGCGGGTGGCCCAGGATGCCTTCGACCTCGACCGCGAGCCGGCCGCGGTGCGCGAGCGCTACGGCTTCATGCCGGCCTTCGACCCCAAGGCGTCGAACCGCTGTGGGGCGCCGGCGTGGAGCCAGCGCATCCTGCTGGCCCGGCGGCTGGTGGAGGCCGGCGTGCGCCTGGTGACGGTCGATCTGCGCTGGTGGGACACCCACGTCAAGGGCTTCGAGTCGCTGCGGCTGGGCTTCCTGCCGCGCTTCGACCGGGCGTATTCGGCGCTGATCGAGGATCTGGAGGCGCGCGGCCTGTTGGAATCGACGCTGGTGATCGCCTGGGGCGAGTTCGGCCGCACGCCGCGCGTCAACAACGACGCCGGCCGCGACCACTACCCCAACGTCTTCAGCGCGGCCCTGGCGGGTGGTCCGGTCAAGGGGGGCCGGGTTGTCGGCGAATCGGACGCCAAGGGGGCGTTCCCGAAGACCAATCCGAAGACGCCGCAGGACGTGCTGATGACGATGTACAAGCACCTCGGCATCGACCCCGAGGCGCAGTACCTCAACGGCACGGGGCGGCCGATCAGCGTCCTGCCGTCCGGCAAGCCGATCGAGGAGTTGATGTGAGGACGTCAAGCCCACGGGTCGCGACCCGTGGGCTTGCGGCCAGCGCGAAACGTAAACCCGCCGCTCAGCCCTCCGCCTCTCCTGGCGCGGGCGCGGCCGCCGGTGCCCCTTCGGCCTTCGGCAAATCCTTGCTGCCCACGACCGTCAAGTTCATGCCGATCTGCACCGTGACCAATTTGCCACCGATGTCGATGGTGACCTTATCGTTGATATTCCAGCCGAGCGAGCCGGTCGAGAATTCCTTGGGCACGGCGGTATACTTCTTGTCGCCGATCTGCACCTCGACGGGCTTGGCGTCCCTGGCGAACTCGGCGCGGGTGATAGGGCACGACGTCTTCTTGGCCATCGCCATCCTCCTGGGAGACGGTTGAGCCCGGCTTCACGGCCGGGCGGTCGGCGGCATCATACCACGCATGGGGAGGGAATCGGCAAGCCCGCTTCGGTATAATAGGCAGAATGAACCGTCTCCCGCTGCCCCTGTGGACCGAGAAGCACGCCGCCCCGCCGCTGCCGATGACCCGTGCCGAGATGGACGCCCGCGGCTGGGACGCCGTGGACGTGGTCTTCGTCAGCGGCGACGCCTACGTGGATCACCCGAGCTTCGCGATGGCGATCCTGGGCCGGGTGCTGGAGGCGGCCGGCTTCCGGGTGGCGATGCTGTCGCAGCCGGACTGGCGCTCGTGCGAGCCGTGGCGGCAGTTCGGCCGGCCGCGGCTCTTCTTCGCCGTCAGCGCCGGCAACATGGACTCGCTCATCAACCACTACACCGCCAACAAGAAGGTGCGCAACGACGACGCCTACTCGCCGGGCGGCCGCATCGGCCTGCGCCCCGACCGGGCGACGCTGCCGTACTGCCACCGGGCGCGCGAGGCGTTCCCCGGCGTGCCGGTCATCGCCGGCGGCGTCGAGGCGTCGCTGCGCCGCCTGGCCCATTACGATTACTGGGGCGACACCGTCCGCCGTTCGATCCTGCTCGACTGCAAGGCCGACCTGGTCGTCTACGGCATGGGCGAGAAGAGCATCGTCGAGATCGCCCGGCGCCTGGGCGCGGGCCAGACGGTGCGCGACCTGCGCGACCTGCGCGGGGTCGCGTATGCGCTGGGCGCCCGAGAGTCCGAACCGTTTAGCGGCCGCCCTCGGGGCGGCGCTCCGGACGCGCCGCCCCGAGGGCGGTCGCTAAACGAGGACGATTTCATCCTCCTTCCCTCCTACGAAGAGGTGAGGTCCGACAAGCACGCCTTCGTGGAGGCGACGCGCCTCATCCACGTCAACACCAACCCGTACAACGCGAAGGGGCTGGTGCAGTTCCACGAGCGCCAGGCGGTGGTGGCGACCCCGCCGGCCTTCCCCCTGTCGCAGGCGGAGATGGACGCCATCTACGACCTGCCCTACACGCGGCGGCCGCACCCCTCCTACACGGAGCCGATCCCCGCCCACGAGATGATCAAGGACTCGGTGACGATCATGCGCGGCTGCTTCGGCGGCTGCACCTTCTGCTCGATCACCGCCCACCAGGGGCGCATCATCCAGTCGCGCTCGCCGGAGTCGGTGCTGAAGGAGGTCCGCAAGATGGCGGACGACCCGGAGTTCCACGGCGTCATTAGCGACGTCGGCGGGCCGACCGCGAACATGTACCAGATGCGCTGTACGCGCCCCGAGGTCGAGGCGAAGTGCAAGCGCCTGTCGTGTGTGCATCCGACGATCTGCAAACTCCTCGGCACCGATCACGGCCCGCTCATCGACCTGCTGAAGCGGGCGCGCACCGAGCCGGGCATCCGCAAGGTGCTGGTCGCCAGCGGCATCCGCATGGACCTGGCGCAGCTGTCGCCGGAGTACCTGCAGGAGTTGGCGGCGCATCACGTCGGCGGCCATCTGAAGGTGGCGCCGGAACACACCGACCCACACGTCCTGGGGCTGATGAAGAAGCCGGACAACGTCAACTTCGAGGGCTTCGCCCAGGAGTTCAAGAAGGCCTCGGAGGCAGCGGGCAAGCCCAAGCAATCCCTCGTGCCGTATTACATCGCGAGCCACCCCGGCAGCGACCTGCACGCCATGATCGACCTGGCCGTGTTCCTCAAGCGCAACGGCTACCGCCCCGACCAGGTGCAGGACTTCATCCCGGCGCCGTTCGACGTGGCGACGTGCATGTACTACACCGGCATCGACCCGTTCAGCAAAGAAGAGGTGTACGTCGCGCGCCAACTGCGCGACCGGAAAATGCAGCGGGCGCTCATGCAGTTTTTCAAGCCGGAAAACTGGTTTACCGTGCGGGAAGCACTCCTTCAGGCCGGGCGGCAGGACCTGATCGGCTCCGGCTGCGACTGCCTGATCCCGGCTCAGCCGCCGAAGGAAGCGATCGAGGCGCGCAGGAGGCGGGCCAATGACCCGGACCACTACCACACGGTGGCCAACCCGGCCCGGGGCGAGAAGCCTGGGGAGCGGGGCCCCAACAAGGGCTACCGGCCGGGGAGGAAGTCGGCGGAGAAGCGAAAGAGGAACGGCGGCGACCGGCGCGCTCAGTGAGCGGAGACCAGGCTGGTCAAGCTGATTACGAGTGAAGTTTTTTTCCGGCGCCGGTGTCCGAACGGTTGCAGCTTGTTCGTTGTACTCACACAAGGCGGGGACAGGCCTCCGCCCGCGCATGCGAAACCGTCTGGAGTACCGTCATGGCGAAGTTTCTGTGCATCTATCGCGAATCCACGGTGAGCCGCGCCAAGCCGTCTCCCGAGGAGATGCAGGCGTTGCAGGCCGCCTGGTACACGTGGATGCAAAAGTTCAGCTCGGCGATCGTGCCCGGAGGCGACGGATTGAAGCACACCGGCCGAGTCCTAAAGGGGTAAGTGCAACCACTCGGAAGTCACTCAAAACACAGTTCGATGACACGCGCAACCACTCGGAAGTCACTCGCTGAACGGCCTGCGCGGAAGCACGTAGCGGGTCTCCTTGACCATCGGCT
>Ga0116217_10000616_pt1 | contig 35735 bp, 28 predicted proteins | sample Sb_taG_6_FD_89697 | JGI IMG/M metagenome (GOLD analysis project Ga0116217, IMG submission 89697) | Peat soil microbial communities from Weissenstadt, Germany - Sb_50d_4_PS metaG | ecosystem: Environmental > Terrestrial > Soil > Wetlands > Peat | place: Germany: Weissenstadt | collected 2010-09-21 | reverse complement strand
GCTTATCGTAGGAGGGCTGCGCGCGGCCGGGCAGGTAGCCGTCCGCGGGCCAGAAACGAGAGGAGTCCGGGGTCAAGGCCTCGTCAATCCAAATCAATGTACCGCCGGGCTCCAAGTAGAGCCCGGACCTGTCTTTTCCCACGAGGCCAAATTCGAATTTCGTGTCCGCCAGAATGATTCCGCGGGGTTCGGCGTATGCGGCGGCGCGGCGGTAAATTTCCAGGCTGATGGAGCGCACTTTTTCGGCAAGCTCCGCTCCGACGAGCGAGACCGCGCCGTCGAACGAAATGTTTTCATCGTGGCCGGTCGTCGCTTTGGTCGATGGAGTGAAAATGGCCTCCGGCAGGCGTTCGGATTCGCGAAGGCCCGGCGGCAGGGCGATTCCGCAGATTTTTCCGGTGGCGCGATAATCTTTCCATCCCGAGCCGGACAGATATCCACGCACAACGCATTCGATCGGCAGTGGACTTGTTCGCTTGCAAAGCATGGCGCGTCCCTCGAGCTGGCCTTGGTAGGGCGCCAGCTCGGCCGGAAAATCCGTCGCAGTGACGATGTGATTTGGAATGACGTCGCGCAGCAGGTTGAACCAGAACAGCGAGAGCTGCGTCAGCACGCGGCCCTTGTCCGGGATCGGCGTGGGCAACACGACGTCAAACGCGGAAAGGCGGTCCGTGGCGATGAGCAGCAGCTGGCCGCCCACCTCGTACAAATCACGCACCTTCCCGCGATTCAGAAAGTGAATTCCGGGGAGATTTGTTTCCCACACGACTGTATTTAATTTTGGAGAAGCCAAATGCCGCCTATCCTTCCGAGAGGCGGACATTCTAGCGTACGGCCCGGCGATGTCAACGGAGAAGAAAAACGAAAAGTGGAAAACTGAGTAGCACGGACTTCAGTCTGTGGATTTTGCGCTGCGCTACCTGCGGAAAACCCACAGACTGAAGTCTGTGCTACTTTTGAAATTACGCGGCGTTCGTCGCGGCTTGCGCGACCGCGGGGTCGTCCCAGCGGACGGAGACGAGTTTCGAGACGCCCGGTTCCTGCATCGTCACTCCATACAGGACCGACGCCATCTCCATCGTTTTCCGGTTGTGCGTCACGACGATGAACTGCGTGCCCGCGCTCATTTCGGCAACGAGTTTGGTGAAGCGCCCGACGTTGGCTTCGTCAAGCGGCGCATCGACTTCGTCCAGAATGCAGAACGGGCTCGGCTGGTAGCGGAAGATGGCGATCAGCAGCGCCAGAGCCGTCATGGCCTTTTCGCCGCCTGAAAGCAGCAGCACGTTTTGCAAGCGCTTGCCGGGAGGCTGCGCCACCACGTCGATGCCGGGCTCGCCGGAGCTGTCCGGTTCGGACAATCTCATCTCGCCCGTCCCGCCGCCGAAGAGCGTGTGGAACGCCGTTGCGAATTGCTGGTTGATGATCGAGAAGGCTTCCTCGAATTTCTGTTTGCAGACTTCGTCGAGTTCCGCGATGGCCTGCTGGGTGTCCGTGATCGATTGCATGAGGTCGGCGCGTTCGCGTCCCAGGAAATCGAAGCGCTGCTCGCATTCGTTGTATTCCTCAAGGGCCATCATGTTGATCGGGCCCATCGACTCGATCCGCATTTTCAGTTCGTGATACTGCGCGTCGGAAGAGCGCAGCTCCTCGCCCGTCAGGAGGGCGGGGAATTCCGCGATCAAATCTTCCGGCTGCGCGTTCAGCTCCTCGACACACGATTGCCGCAGGTGCTCGCGTTCGGACTCGTTGCGCGCGCGTTCGATTTCGAGCTTGCTGCGTTCTTCGCGGAAATCGCCGAGCTTTTGGCGGGCCATGCGCAGCGTGTCATCTACCTCCGTGGAGCGCACGCGCGTGGCGTCGAATTCCCGCTCCATCTCTGCGCCGCGCGCTTCGAGGCGCAGCTTTTCCGCGCGGAGCGATTCCACTTGCTTTTGGTGTTCCGCTGTCTGCGACGCCAGCTGTCCTTGTTCCTGCACGAGCGAATCGCGCTGGAGAACCAATGCTGTGCGTCTTGCGACGAGTTCCTGAAGTTCGTGCGCCATCCGCGCCGCGATCGTTTCCGCGCTGGCGAGGCGTTCCGCAAGCGCGGCCATCTCCGCGCGCCGCGCCGCCAGGTCTTCCTGTTTGGCCTGCGCCGTTTGCCGCAAGGCGATTTGCTGCTCCATGGCCTGGGCGATTTCCTGTTCCGCTCCCGCTCGGGCGCTGGAAACTTCGCCGCGCCTGTGTTGCGCGGCCTCGGCTCGACGTTGTGCCGCCGTGGCATCGTTGCGCAAACGGCCTAGTTCGCCTTGGCAATCGCTCAGTTCGATTCCGAGGCGCACCATGTCGCCCCGCGCTTGGTCGCGCTGCAATGTGGCCGCCACCTCGAGCTTTTCGGATTCGACGTGCTGCGCGGTGGCTTGTTCGAGCGTCGTCTCGCAAGCGCGAGATTCTTCTTCAATGTGATGGAGCGCCGCCTGCGCTTCCGATGCCGCGCGTTCGAGTTGCAGCACTTCGGCGTCCAGCGAGCGCAATTCGCGCTTCATGCCGAGAGGGCCCGCTTCCGAGGGACGTCCGCCGCTGACGACGCGGCCCTGATAGGTCGTGCCGTCGGGCGTCACGAACGAATATGCGGGGTTTTCGCGCGCGAGACGCTCGGCTACCGCGGATTGTTCCACGAGGAACGCCGATTGCAGCCGTGGCAGAAACTGCTTCGCCGCCGGGCCCAGGGGATCGCGGAACTCCACGAGACGATCGAGGCGCGAAACCGTTTCCCGTTCGATCTCGAAGGGCACGACCGGTTCGTTCGGCTGCAAATTCAGTTTGTGCAGCGAATCCACGAAAAACGTGGCGCGGCCGCCGACTTCATCGCGCAGCATGGCAATGCCCGCGCGGGCGACGTCAAAAGTTTCGACAACGACGTACTCCAGCTCGTCGCGCAGAAATTGCTCGACGGCGCTCTCGTATTCCTGCTCGACCTCGGCATAGTCGGCCAGCACGCCGACAGCGCGGAAGCCGTCGGATTCATCGCCATTTTGACTCGACGCAAATAGTTTCTGGACCGCGTCCGCGGTGTAGGAGCGGTCATTCAAGATCTGTTGGACGGATGCGCGCCGCGCCCGGCCGCTGGCGAGAGCGTCGCGAGAGGCGCCGGCCTGCGCGGTGGCTTCGTGCTGCTGGCGGCGGAGGTCGGCAATGCGCGTCTGCGCGTTGCGCACCAGTTCTTCCAGCCTGCGCGTGCGTTCCAGCACGGATTGCCAGTGCAGATCGGCGGCCTGCGCGCGCTCGCGATGATGCAAGGCTTCCTCGAGCAATTGCTGTTCCTGCTGCTCGTAGCGCCTTACGCTTTCGATATGATGCGCGAGCGTCTGTTCCGCCTGCGCCTGATCGCCGTGCAACCGCGTCAGTTCCTCGCTAAGCTCAGAGGCCGAGCGGCGCAGCGCGGCGATGCGCTCTTCAGTGGAATCGTGGGCGTCTGAAATTTCAGCAGTGGCCGCAACCAGGTTCGTCAGGGTCGCTTCGACGCGGGAAACCTCACCCTGGATTGATGCGACCGACTCGCCATGCGCGGCGGCACGGGCCTCGACCTGCGCGGCCTGCGCCGCGCCCTGCTCGATTTCGACGTTTAGCTGCTGGAGCCGGCCGGTCAGTTCCGCGGTGCGCTGCCGGTTGAATAGAATGCGATTCTCGCTGCGGTCGAGTTCGAGCGCCGTCTGCCCAAGAATGTTTTGGTGTTGCCGCAGCTCGCCTTCCAGTTCGTAGGTGCGCGACGACAGGCGCTCCTGTTCCGCTTCCCATTGATTCACCGACTGCGCTTCCTGAGATTCCTGTTGCGAGATTCCCCCGACCAGCCTTGCCAGCCGGTCTGCTTCGAGGTCGAGCTCCTTTGCTTTGCTCGCCAGGACCTGACGGAGCAACCCGCGCATCTGCTCGCGGATTTCGGCGTACCGGCGGGCCTTTGAGGCCTGGCGCTTGAGGGACGCAAGCTGCTTTTCCACTTCGACGTAAATGTCGTTCACGCGGGAGAGATTAATTTTGGAAGATTCGAGTTTGGCTTCCGAGAGACGCCGCTTGGTTTTGAATTTCGTGATCCCGGCTGCTTCTTCGATGATGGCGCGCCGGTCGGTCGGCTTCGAGCTAAGAATCTGGCCAATGCGGCCCTGCTCGATGATCGCATAGGAGTCGGGGCCAAGCCCGATCCCCATGAACAAATCCTGAATGTCGCGCAGACGGGCCACGCGGCCATTGATGAGATACTCGCTCTGGCCCGAGCGATACAGGCGGCGCCCCACGACGACCTCGCCCGGCTTCATATGCATCGCAGGCTTCTCCGCCGCCGCGCGCTTTTTCTTCAGAAAGGCCGACTCCTTCGAACCATCCCCCTCCGCCTGCGATTCCATAGAGGCATCGTCGCCCGCGAGATCCAAATTCACGACGTTTTTCTCTGTGCCCTCTGTGTCCACTGTGTTGAAAGATTTTCCGGTCGCCCCGTAAGCGCTGTCTGGAACTCCAACAGGCCCAGGCGTCGCAACTTCGCTCTGCTGCGGCCCCAGAACGAACTCCGCCGCCTCCGCAAGTTCCGGATCGATTAAAGTCAGCGTGACTTCCGCGAGGCCTAACGGCGGCCGCTTAGCGGTTCCGTTAAAAATGCAGTCAGACATCCGCTCTGCGCGCAGCGATTTGTGGCTCTGCTCGCCCAACACCCACGAAATGGCGTCCACGATATTGGACTTGCCGCAGCCATTAGGGCCGATGACGCAGGTGAGCCCGCTGCCGCTGAAGGTAATGTGCGTCTTTTCGCAAAACGATTTGAAGCCCACGAGCTCGACTTTGCGCAGTTTAAGCAAGATTTCCCCTTTTATGGCCTCCGCCGTCTACGCGCTGGGTGAGCGGGTTCCCTGGAATCGATTACACCAAGCCCATACTCTACATATCGGCAGAAACGTATTCCGCTTACTCGGGAGGGTTCGAGCCGCGACAAAATCGCTGAAGGGTCGTTTAACAGTGGCCCAGCCGCCTGGCGCTACGATGGCGGTTACGGGAAAATAAATTAGCATGCGTCGCGCTCGAAGTAAAGATGCAAGCGCGTATCAGCCAACTCTGGTTTCGTCCACTTGAATTATTGCAGGCTTTGGGACGGCGCGTTCGAGGGAAGGGAAGGGCGAAATCAGGCCGATTTCGCCCTTCTAGTTGCTTCGGAGCATCCTTAACGCTACTGCGATTGTGCCGATTGTTCGGTCACCGATAACGCTACGAGCTGACCACTTCCGTCCGCCTGATAATCCACGCTTGCCGTCGTACCTGCGGCCACGTGGCCTTGCACTGTCGTTCCCTTGTCCACGACAAACCGCATCGGGCGCTTGTCATTCCCTTGATTTACATCCATCGAAAATGCCTTGCCGCCGGTTTCGACCTGCGTCACTTTCCCTGTAATGGAATGGACTTTGGGAGCCTGCTGATCCGATTGAGAATTCTGGTATGGAGGGTGAGCTTGTGTGTTTACGGCCAGCAAGAAGCCGGCAAGCGAAGCAAGCATCAGAAATTTTCGAACCATGAGCGTGTACCTCCTGGATTATGGGAGGGCATTGGGATTCGTGCACCTCCAGGCCCACTCGATGAAAAATGTCGGCGAAAACTGGAAGTTTTGCAGAGTGAGTTGATTGCATAAGCCAGGTGCGCAGCGTCTCAGGGAAGCGCCGGCCGATGAGAGAAGTTTTTTCCGGACGGCTGCAGAATATTTCTAAAGGAAATAGGGTAGGGCAAGCATGCGTAACGACTGGAGCTCAGGGAATACCCACAAAGGGATTTTCAATAAGAATGCCGGCAATCCGTTGTCCGGCGTTTAAATCTTCAGACAGAATCCGTGTCGCTCCGCTTTTGACGGCTGAGGAAACGATCAGCGCATCCCAGAATCCGATCCGCGATTCGTCCTCGATTCGGAACGCCGCGGATATCTCAGCTGGAGTCGTTTCCATGCACCACATTGCGTAGCTCGTCACAACACTGCGGGCCGAATCCTTGGATAACGGAGACGCGATCTTCCGCGTGACATTGATATAGAACTCCTGGAGCACCTGCATGCTAAGAGCGCCGGTTCGCTCGCTCCAAAGCTCCCGTAGAACTGCCTTTGCGATTTCGTTCTTCACTCGCGCGTCAATGTCATGCGCATAGATCAAGATGTTCGTATCGATGAATGTCTTACCGCTCATGCAATTCATCCCGGCTCGCTCGAATTACGCCGCCCAGGTGAAAACCATGTTCCAGCAATGACATGGCCTGACGCTCAGCGCGTTCGTAGGCTTCTTCTTCACCGACGAGGATTTCAATTTGGTTGGCCACGAGACCGCTGATGGAGGTCGATCGCCTCGCGGCGAGAATCTTGGCCAATCGGATGGTTTTTAGGTCGAGACTGACGGTTAGATTCTGTTTTCCATTTTGTTTTGGGCCTGCCATAAGCCTCGCCTCTTCAATGTTGCACGTATTATACGTGTAGCACGTTTTACACGTATTGTCAACCCAAGCCAAGCCAGCGAGCGGTCTATTTGAAAGCAGGATGCCGCCGTCCTGGCAATTCGTCGCAGAAAATTCGGGCAGGCAGATTCCTTGCCCGCTGCAGGATGGCCCGTCCCGCGATCCTGATGTAAGCTATGTCCACAGTTCGGAAATGGGGGTCCATCATGCTATTCGACTTCAAGGAAATCCCGGGCAAGGAATGCTACAAGCTGCTGGTTTCCACGGTGACGCCGCGGCCGATCGCCTGGGTGGTCAGCCAGGATGCCAAGGGATTGCTCAATGCCGCGCCCTTTTCGTTTTTCAATGTATTTTCGGGCGATCCGGCGGTCGTTGCGATCGGCATCGGCAATCGCAAGCCGGGCCAGGCCAAGGACAGCCGCGCGAATATTCGCGAAACCGGCGAGTTCGTCGTGAATCTGGTCGCCGAATCGAACGCCGAAGCAATGAACATCACCGGAATTGAATTCGATTCCAGCGTGGACGAATTGGAGCAGGCCGGCTTGACGGTCGCGCCTTCCGTGCGCGTGAAGCCGCCGCGCATCGCGGAGAGCCCCGTCGCCATGGAGTGCGAGCTCATGCAGATCGTGGATTTGGGAGAGAGCGGGCTCGTTCTGGGCCGCGTGCTGGCGATGCATGTGCGCGACGAATTCGTCCTCGACGCCGCGAAATATTACATCGACACTCCAGGTTTGAAGCTGCTGGGCCGCATGCATGGCCGCGGATGGTACGCGCGGACATCGGATTTGTTCGATATGCCGCGCATTCCCGTTAGCGAATGGAAGATGAAAACGGCGGCATCGGGGTCCGCAGTGAAGTCCTCGCGTTAGATGGAAATTTTCCCTCCGTTCAGCCAGGAATTCCGTTATGAAAATGAGCAACAAAAAGGTTGCCTTTTCCACGAGGCTCGCGTTAATATGCAACCTGGAGGTTGCGTAAAGATGGAGAATCGAATTGAGAAGCGCATCGAGCTGAAAGCGTCCGTTTCGCGGGTCTGGCGCGCCATAACGGATCACCGCGAATTCGGCGAGTGGTTCCGCGTGAAACTGGACGGTCCGTTCGTGCCGGGCGAGGTCTCGCGCGGCCATATCACCTATCCCGGTTACGAGCACGTGAAATGGGAGGCCGTCGTACAGAAAATGGAGCCCGAGCGGCTTTTTTCCTTCACCTGGCATCCCTACGGCATCGACCCCAAAGTAGATTATTCGAAGGAGACGCCCACGCTTGTCGAATTCAGGTTGGAGAAGACCGCAAGCGGCACATTGCTCGTGCTCACCGAGTCCGGTTTCGACAAAGTCCCCAGCGACCGCCGCGACGAAGCCCTCCGCAAGAATGACGGCGGCTGGACTCAGCAAATGAAAAATATTGAGAGCTATGTCGCGCAGAAGGCGTAGCGGCGTGGCCGTCAAGAGGCGCGCCACCGCACCGGTCTTCGCCGCGCTGGGCGACGAGACGCGGCTATCGCTCGTTGCGAAGCTCTGTGGCGGCGAGCCCCATTCGATCTCTCAGCTAGCGCACGGTTCCAGGCTGACGCGGCAGGCGATCACCAAGCACCTTCGAGTATTGGAGAGTGTAGGAATGGTGCATAGCGTTCGTTCGGGTCGCCAGACCCTGTTTGAATTCAACCCGGGGCCGATTGAAGAAATGAAGAAATACCTCGATCGCGTCTCTGAGCTGTGGGACCAGGCGCTGTCCAGACTGAAGTCGTTCGTCGAAGGCTGAGTTATCCGTGCGATTTGATGTCTTGGGAAATTTGACTTAATCGATGCGGTAGTGGCAGCCGCGGCTTTCGCGGGCCTGGTCGGCGGCTTCGAGGATCAAGAGCGCGGTGAGGATGCCGTTGCGCAGGCCGATGATGGAATCGCTGATTTCGCATTTTTCGTAGAAGCGCGCGATTTCCAGGTCCAGTTCGCGCAGCACGCGCATCGCGCGATTCAATCTTTTCTCGCTTCGGATCAAACCGACGTAATTCCACATGGTGTGCTGGATCGTGAGCCAGTCCTGCGAAATGAGCGCGGGATCCGCCGGCTCGTGCTCGTAGCGCCAGTCGGCCACTTGGGGAAAGTAAAAGTCATTGCCGCGGTGGATGCGCTCGGCAGCTTGCTGGCCGGCTCGCGTTCCCCAGACGAGGCACTCGAGCAGGGAAGTGCTGGCCAGACGATTCGCGCCGTGCAAACCGGTGCAGGCGACTTCGCCGACGGCTCGAAGGCGATCCACGGTGGTGCGGCCCCACGCATCGGTGGCGATTCCGCCGCAACTGTAGTGCGCCGCCGGAACGACGGGGATCGGCTCGCGCGTCATGTCGATCCCGCGCTCGATGCAGACGGCGTAGATGCCGGGGAAACGCTCGCGAAGCTGGTCGGCGGGTTTTTGCGTGATGTCGAGATAGACGCAAGGCTCGCCCGATTCGAGCATGGTTTGATAAATCGCGCGCGCGGCAACGTCGCGCGGAGCGAGCGAACCGGCGGGATGAAACCGCTGCATGAATTCCTTGCCCTGGCGATCCACGAGCCTGCCGCCTTCGCCGCGCACCGTTTCCGAAATCAGGAAGCAGCCGTCCGGGGCCAGAAGAGCTGTCGGATGGAATTGGACGTATTGCAAGTTGATGCAGCGCGCCCCGGCGCGATAGGCCATGGCGATGCCGTCGCCGCGCGCGCCCGGAGGATTTGTCGTGTGCAGGAATACGCTGCCGAGGCCGCCCGTCGCCAGAATGGTTTCCTTGGCGAGAATGGAAAAGATTTTCCCCGTGGTCTGGTCGAGCACGTAGGCTCCAACACAGGTCAATGGGCGGTAGACGTCGGTGGGCTCGACCGAGTGGTGCGACGCCGTCAACAAGTCCACCGCAGTGGCATCTGCGAGCACTTTCACTTTCGGGTGAGCCTGCACCCTCTCAAAAAATGCCCGCTCAATCGAGAATCCGGTCTGGTCCTTGAAGTGGATGATCCGCGGGATGGAATGGCCGGCCTCGGACGTCAGATCGAGTTCGCGCGGATTTTCCGGAGAAGGATCGAACGGAACGTGAAGCTCGTCGATCAGGATTTCTTTCACCAGGCGCGGGCCTTCGTGACTCAGCAGGGAAGCCGCTTCCGGCGAACTGAGTCCTGCGCCTGCCGAGAGGATGTCTTCCTCGAGTTGCTCGGGCCGCTCGCCGTGCCCGCGATAAATGATTCCGCCCTGCGCCCGGTAAGTGTTGGTGTCCTCGGGCTCGTGAGCGCGCGTGAGCAGCGTGACTTCGCAGCCGCGCTTGGCGGCGTCCCACGCCGCGGCCAGGCCGCCGAGGCCGCTGCCAATGACGAGAATGTCGGTCTGGATTGCAGTGTTCATAATAATTGCATTACGCGAATCCAATCTCCAATCTTCAAATTCACCGGCGATGTTGTAGCTCGCCTCTTTAGAGGCGAGGGTTTTCTGCCAGCTGTAGAGAAGAACCCCGCGTCTGAAGACGCGGGCTACAACTGAAAGCGCGCATTAACAGACCTCTTAGGGCAATGGCTCAATCTCAAAACTTAAGTCCACGGCCGGAGCAGAGTGCGTCAGCGCGCCCACGGAAATCCAGTCCACGCCGGCATCCGCGAATTCTCTCACGTTATCGAGCGTGATTCCTCCGGATGCTTCGGTCCGGATCTTGTTCGGCGCGGATTGCTTGCGCACCTGCTCGACGGCTTGATGCACGAGGGATGGGCTCATGTTGTCGAGCAGTATGACATCGGGGTTGCCGGAGAGCGCGGCGCGCAATTCGTCCAGGTTCGTGACTTCAATTTCAATCCACCGGGCGCAGCCTTTGGCTGCTTGCGCTGCCGTAAGCGCCGCGGAAACGCCTCCCGCCAGGCGAATATGATTTTCCTTGATCAGCACGGCTTCGCCGAGGTCCTTGCGGTGGTTTTTGCCGCCGCCGACGCGGACTGCGTATTTTTCGAGGGCGCGCAAGCCGGGCGTCGTCTTCCGCGTATCCAGAATTTCCGCGTTGGTGCCTTCAATCGCGCGAACAAACCGGCGGGTGAGCGTCGCGACGCCGCTGAGCCGCTGCAAAAGATTCAAAGCCACGCGCTCGCCCGTCAACAGCGCGCGCGCGGAAGCGTTTACACGCGCGGGCACTTTTTCCGGCGTAAGTTCTTCGCCGTCGTGGGAGATGATTTCCACTGTGGTTGTGAGGTCCAGGAGACGGAAAACCTCGGCGAACAACTCAATCCCGGCAAGGACCAGCGGAGATTTGGCAATCACCTCGCCGCGCCCGCGCTGCAGTGCGGAGACCGTCGTTTCGGTGGTGATATCGCCGGCGCCAATATCTTCGGCGAGAAAAGACCGCAACAAATTGTGGCATGCGGACGCGTCGAGTAAGGGGGACATGGAGGATGAAGGAAGGCTAACTCATCTCCAGCATTCGGAGAATCGGTTTCAGAGCGCGCTGGCGCAGATTTTCTTCTAGGGTGATTTCCGGCTTCCGGTCGCGCATGCAAAGGTAAAGCTTCTCCATCGTGTTCAGCTTCATGTGAGGACATTCGCTGCAGGAGCATCCGCCTTCGCCGGGAGCGGAGATGAAAGTTTTCTCCGGGCAGGCCTTTACCATCTGGTGCAGGATGCCACTTTCGGTCGCCACGATAAATTCCGCGGCCGGGTTATGCGTCGCGAAGGTCAAGATTCCGGTGGTTGACCCCACATAGTCGGCATGGCGCAGAACCGCTTCCGGGCACTCCGGATGCGCCAGCACCAGAGCCCCCGGGTGCCGTTCCTTCAACTGTACCAGGCTCTTCTCGGAAAACATTTCGTGAACGATGCAGCTGCCCGGCCAAAGCGTCAACTCTCGGCCCGTCTTCTTGATCAGGAAGCGCCCGAGGTGCTGGTCCGGCGCGAACAAAATGGGTTTCTCCAGCGGAATCTGGCGGATAATTTTCTCGGCGTTGCTTGAGGTGCAGATGATGTCGCTCAGCGCTTTAACCTCGGCGCTGCAATTGATGTACGTGATGGACACGTGATCGGGGTACCGTTCGCGAAACGCCTTAAATAGCGCAGCAGGGCAACCGTCGGCCAGCGAACAGCCCGCCTTCAAGTCGGGAAGCAGAACGGGCTTCGTTGGGTTCAGGATTTTGGCCGTTTCGGCCATGAACAGCACACCGGCAAAGACGATGACGTCCGCCTCGGTGGCCGCTGCTTTTTGAGAGAGCTGCAGGCTATCGCCCACAAAATCCGCCAGGTCCTGAATCTCTGAATCCTGGTAATAGTGCGCCAGGATCACGGCATTCATCTCGCGCTTCAGGCGCGTAATCTCCTTTTCGAGATCGAGGTGCGCCAGGGAGGCCGGGCTTTCGATTTGTGCCGGAACGATCATGGTCTTGGCAAGACTCGATGCTAAGCAGACACTCTTATTATAGCCATGGCATCCGAAGGACACAAACTTGCGCGATTCACATGGCTTGAAAGGATTCCCAGTGGCGCAGCCTGTTCAGCCTGTGGGGCTTGGTTGCTGCGAGGGCGAGCTTGCTCCGACCAACCCCCACAGGCTGAAGCCTGCGCCACTAAAAAGCTGCGCCTGAGTGCTTCCTTGTGAGAAACTTGGGTCAACTGAGAGACGCAAGACTAGCTTTATCAGGCCCATTCATTGGATAATGCAATTTCGTTTAGAGGAGGTATTCCATGAAATCACAATTCCTGATTGCCGCCGCTTTGATTTCAGGCCTCTGGATGGCTGCAACGCCTGTCCGAGCGCAGGAAGTGACCAAGGAAACGGTCGATGGCATTACGAACTTCCATCGCCTTGAGACGACGGTCGCCTGCTCCGGGGCGATCAAAGCCACTGCGGTACCCGAAATCAAGAAATTCGGTTTTGCTTCGATCATCAATTTGCGGCAGCCGAGCGAGGACGGCGCGAACCTTCCAGAGGAAGAAGCTGCCGCGAAAGCCGCGGATATTCGCTACTATTCCATCCCGTTCAGCAGCACCGCGCCCGATCCCGCAGTGGCCGACAAGTTTCTGGACGCGATTACCGCGAAAGGCAGCGACCCGGCGTTCATTCACTGTGCGGGCGGCGGTCGCGCTGCTACGATGTGGTTTATCAAGCGGCTGGTGGTCGATCATTGGGATGTCGACCGCGCCGCCAAGGAAGCGACTGCGCTGGGCATGACGAGCCCGACCCTCAAGCAGTTCGCCATCGACTACGCCCAAGCGCATAAGCGATAGACGCCGGACCTACATCCTTAGAAGAGAACATCTCATAGGGAACTATCCGTCTAGCGATACATGCGTTTGCAGGACATCCCTGTCCTACCCCAACAGACCTTTTGCTACATCCGCGCGCGTCGGTTAAAATGACGCGTTTGCCATGAGCGCACAACCTACTCTAAGCAGCGGGGACCGAACCACGAAGATAGAGATCCGGTTCCACAACACCATGTCCGGCCAGACGGAGCCGTTTGTCCCGCTGGTGGCCGGCGAGGTGCGCTCGTACACCTGTGGACCGACTGTCTACGATTTCGCTCACATCGGTAATTTCCGCACGTTTGTTTTTCAGGACGTCTTGCGGCGGTATTTGAAGTCGAAAGGGTTCCGCGTCATTCAAGTCATGAATCTCACCGACGTGGATGACCGCATTATCCAGAAATCGGCCGCGGCGGGCGTCAGCATTCGCGAATATACGGACAAATACATTCAGGCGTATCTGGATGATCGCCGCGCCTTAAATCTGGAGCCGCCTGAACATGTCGCGCGGGCCACCGAGCATATCGACGACATGGTGCAGCTGATTCAGCGCCTCACCGCCAAAGGCTTCACGTACACAAGCGAGGGTTCGACGTATTACCGCATCGCGAAATTTCCGGGTTACGGGAAACTTTCAAAGATTGACGTCGCGGGGATGCAGACCGGCGCGCGCGTGGATGTGGATCGCTATGACAAGGACAATGCGCGCGACTTTGCGTTGTGGAAAGCGCCCAAGCCCGGCGAGCACTTTTGGGAGACGCCGATCGGACCCGGGCGTCCCGGCTGGCACATCGAGTGCGCCGCCATGGCCTTGAAGTATCTGGGTGACACGCTGGACATTCACAGCGGCGGCGTGGACTTGACCTTTCCTCATCACGAAAATGAGATTGCTGAATCCGAAGCGGCCACCGGGAAGACGTTCGTGCGTTACTGGCTCCATGCCGAACACCTGCTGGTGGATCACGAAAAAATGTCCAAGTCGTTAGGGAACTTCGCGACGTTGCGCGAACTGTTTTCCCACGGGCACAAGCCGTCTTCGATTCGATTTTTGCTGGCATCCGTGCCCTATCGCCGACAGTTGAATTTCACGCCGGAGAGTTTGCAGGGGGCGGCGAGTTCGGTGGACCGCCTGAGGAATTTTGTTTCGCGCCTTCGCGCCGGGAAATTTCCGAAAGGATCTTCTCCAGCGCTCGCGGAGCGCGCCGCAAAAGCGAAGGACGAGTTCGATCGCGGCCTTGCGGACGATCTCAATACCGCGCAGGCGCTCGCGGCGATCTTTGATCTGGTGCGCGACGTTAACACGGCGATGGACCGCGGCGAGTTCCTCCAGGGTGATGCCGCGCCAGTGCTCGACGTGATGGAAACTTTCGACGCGATCTTTGCCGTGCTGCGCGATGACGATGCCGAGAAACTCCGCTCGCTTGGAATCGGCCAGGGTTCCGCGGCGCCCAGCGACGCCGAAGTGGAAGCCCTCGTCGCCGAACGCCAAGCCGCGAGGAAGCGCCGGGATTTTGCGGCGTCGGACCGCCTTCGTGACCAGCTTGCCGAGCGCGGAATCATTCTCGAAGACTCCCGCGACGGCGGCGTCCGCTGGAAGCGCAAGTAGAGCAGGCTTCAGTGGCTGCAGAAAAATTGATTTATTTTGTCATTCCGAGCGAAGCGAGGAATCTCTCTTCGATGTACGCGCATGAAAAGAAAGAGAGATTCCTCGCTTCGCTCGGAATGACAAAAAATGGGGGCCTTTTTCCGCAGTCTGTGAAGCCTGTCCCACTGAAACGCAAGTAAATCCGAGCGATTCCGAAGCGTAAACATTTCCTGATTACCTCTTCTCGACGGCCTGCCTCCTTCGGCGTAAATTAGTATCAGGTCCCTCTCCTTCGATCTTGTGATTCACGGTCCTGGAGAGGGATGCACGCGTTCCGCGCAGTCCGGGTCATGGGACTCAAACCACACCCGCTGGAGGACGTTCGTGGAAAAATCAGTGGGCGCGATTACGAGCGAAGCCAAATTGCCCATGTTGTTGACGCCGCTTCCCGGTCCGAGGGCAAGGGAAGTCATCGCTCGCGACGCGCAATTCGTTTCGCCTTCCTACACGCGCGGCTATCCATTGGTGGCGAAGTCGGGCCGTGGCGCGATGGTCGAGGACGTGGACGGCAACATGTTCTTGGATTTTGCCGCGGGAATCGCCGTCGTTTCGACAGGACATTGCCACCCGCGCGTTGTGGACGCGATTCAGAAGCAGGCCGCTGAACTGATCCACATTTCCTGCACGGATTTTTATTACCAGGGACTCGTGGAACTGGCGGAGCGGCTCTCCGCCGTGGCTCCCGGCAAAGAGGCGAAGAAAGTTTATTTCGGCAACTCGGGCACGGAAGCGATCGAAGCGGCCATCAAACTCGCGCGATACCATACGCGCCGCGACAAGATCATCGCGTTTCATGGCTGCTTTCACGGGCGCACGCTCGGTGCGCTTTCGCTCACCGCGTCCAAGGCCGTCCAGCGCAAGGGATTCGGCGCATTGCTGGCCGGCGTGTTTCATATACCCTATCCGAATTCTTATCGTTGCCCGTACGGCAATCCCTCGCCTTGCACTTGCGTCGAATCGGCCACGTTTCTGGAGCGCGAAATCTTCAAGCGCCTGGTCGATCCTGAAGAGGTGGCGGCGATTTTCATCGAGCCGATTCAAGGCGAGGGCGGATACGTTCCCGCGCCGAAAGAATTTCTGCTCGAGTTGCAACGCATTTGCCGCATGCATGGAATCCTTCTCGTGTGCGACGAGGTGCAAAGCGGCATGGGACGGACCGGCAAATGGTGGGCCTGTGAACACGCCGGAATCGAGCCGGACATTCTCTGCGTGGCCAAGGGCATCGCGTCGGGCATGCCGCTTTCCGCGACGATTGCACGCGCGAGCTTGATGGACTGGAAGCCGGGCGCGCATGCCTCGACCTTCGGCGGCAATCCCGTGAGCGTCGCCGCGGCGCTTGCGACGATGGATCTGCTGGAGACGCAATACATTGAGAACGCGCGGCGCGTCGGCGGATTTCTCCTGGGCCGCATCGCGGACTGGCCCGCGCAGCACCGCATCGTGGGCGATGTGCGAGGCAAAGGCTTGATGATCGGCGTCGAGATCGTGCGCGATCAGAAAACCAAGGAGCGCGCCGGCGATCTCCGCGACGCGATCGTGGACCTCGCCTTCGAGAAAGGCCTGCTCCTGCTCGGCGCCGGCGAGAACACAATCCGCATTGCTCCCCCGTTGGTGATCGATGAAGAACAGGCTGCTTTCGCCGCGCAAACGCTGGAAGCATGCATCAGCGAAGTGGAGAAGTCGGCGTAGGATCGGAAATTCTCAGGGTTTGGTCTTCTCGGTGTTCTCTGTGCCCTCTGTGTTAAAAGTTTTTTCGGTGTTGGGCAAGGCTTTCAACACAGAGGTCACAGAGAAAAACGGGAGCAAGCTGTGCCGATTTTAGCGCGCGCCATGTTCGGCTTGGTGAATTGGGCCGCACGCAAGGGCCTCGCGGAAACGTCTGCACTGCCGACGCATTCGGCAGCCGCGGGTCGCAAGGCGCGGCGAACCGGCGTGCGCGGCGAGACGTATGCCTACTGGTATCTGCGCCGCAACGGGTACATCATGATTGCGCGAAACTTCACTTATCGCGGCGTCAAAGGCGAAATCGACCTCGTCGGATACGACGGCGAAACCCTCGCCTTCGTCGAAGTGAAAACACGAACGTCCACTAGCGACGAGTTTGGCTCGCCCGAGGATGCGGTCACGGCCGGAAAGCAGCGTCACCTTTCGCAAATGGCACGGCTATTTGTCCGCGAGTACCGCGCCAGCGGCGCACCCTATCGATTTGACATTCTTGCGATTGAAGCCCCGCCCGGCCAGCGACCCGTCGTGCGCCTCCACAAGGGCGCTTTTGCCGCCCAATAAGGATTGTAATTGTTCCGCAAGACTTGCCCGGCCGGTCAGGCATAAAATAAGCCTTTTTCAGCGGCGTCCGATGTTAAAGTGTGTGGTCTTACCGGCCAGGAGGAAGCGTTGCCCGAGTTAAGAAAGGATCCCATCACTGGACGATGGGTCATTATTTCGACGGATCGAGCCAAGAGGCCGTCGGATTTTCTTCGCGAGAGCGTCGAGATCAAGGGAATCGGCATCTGCCCGTTTTGTTACGGCCATGAATCGAAGACGCCGCCCGAGGTCCTCCAGTATGGACGCAACGGCAGCGGGCCGAATACGCCGGGCTGGCAAGTGCGCGTCGTCCCGAACAAATTCCCCGCGCTTGGAATCGAGGGAGATCTGGACAGGGAAGGCGAAGGGCTCTTCGACCGGATGAACGGCGTCGGCGCGCACGAAGTCATCATCGAAACGCCCGACCATCGCAGCACGCTCGCGACGATGACTGAAAAGCAAATCGAAGACGTGCTTTGGGCGTTCCGCGACCGCATGCTGGACCTGAAAAACGACCGGCGCTTTCGCTACATTTTGATTTTCAAAAATCATGGAGAGGCGGCCGGCGCATCGCTCGAGCATCCTCATTCGCAATTGATCGCCCTGCCGATCGTTCCCAAGCGCGTGCGCGTGGAAGTGGACAGTTCGCGCCACTATTACTTCGAAAAAGAGCGCTGCATTTTCTGCGACATGATCCGGCAGGAACAGGATTCGGGCGTGCGCATCATCGGCGAGACGGATTTGTTCGTGACGCTAGCCCCTTACGCGCCGCGCTTCCCGTTTGAAATGTGGATTTTGCCGAAGCAGCACGCTTCGGCATTCGAGAATCATCAGAGCCTGATCTATGCGGGGCTGGCCAAGGTGCTCAAGGACAATCTTTCCCGCCTCGACGTGGTGCTGGACCGGCCCGCTTACAACCTGATGATTCACACCTCGCCCATCGGCGAGGAAACCAGCGAACACTACCACTGGCACATCGAGATCATCCCCAAGCTGACCAAAGTGGCCGGCTTCGAGTGGGGCACGGGATTCTATATCTGCCCCACGCCGCCCGAAGAATCCGCGCGCTTCATCCGCGAAGCGCAAGTCATGCCCATGGCATCGCGTTAGATCGGCGGCGACCGCGCAACCCCTGACAAGTGAAGGCCAGTTTCGCTATACTTCATAGTTTCGGCGCGGTACCCAAGAGGCCTAAGGGAGAGGTCTGCAAAACCTCCATTCGTGGGTTCAACTCCCACCCGCGCCTCCAAAATTGTCAGCCTTGTTTCCGATCCCCTGACGGATTCATTCTCCCATCTAGGGCCTGCGTGGCGTTCGCTTCGAGAAACACTGGAGCGGCTCCCGGCGGGGCTTGAACAGGTAATCGTTCGCCGTTTTCTAAATTAAAAATTAAAAGGGACATTTCCTCTAAAGTTGTTTCGCCATTCGCCGATGCAGTCCTGCGAGGTGAAGCGACGATCCATGAACAATACCGTCCAATCTCACCAAGCAACAAAGGCACACGCAAAGACAGAACAGATAGTTCAGTCTCTCCGAACGGCAAGTGTACGCACCCAGACAGTACAAACGGTCCACCCACCCAAGCAAACACAAACAACGGCCCAGAACCCAGTCCTGAGGTCCACAATCGCGATCAGTGAATCCGCCCTGGAGCTTTCGGCAGGGTATGGCTTTCACGAAATCAGGTCCCTTTTCAGGTAAATCTTCAGCTTCCGATAAATTGGATTAAAACGAAAAACCGAATGGCCGAGTGAAATCCATCGGGGGCTTTGTCCGATGTAACGAAGATGCCCCTGCCGGCAATTAACCCAAGGGAAGAAAATTATTCCCAAGGGATGCTGGCGGTGCAGTTGATCTCCGGGAACGCCAATTTCCACAATGCGGCGGCAACGCCATTCAGAGGAATGGCGTTCACGGGGGACATTGCCGGGTGATTGTGCGCCCATACGGGTCGCTTAGGATCACGGTAATAGCGCCTGGTCCTTTCGCTTTCTGCCCGCCGTCGAATCTCGTAAGAAATATGAACTAGGGATAGCGAAGCTTCAGAATCAATATGGTCAGCGCGAATACAAGTGTCACGCTGTTGGCATACAGGACGGGCCGGTTATTCAAGAGCAGGCCGTAGGTCGCCCAGAGCGCGGTTCCGAGAGTAAACACGCTCTGTGTGAGGAGCGAAATGCCGTCAGTTCTCTTCTCACGAATAATTTTCACCGATTGCGGCAGCCAGCAAAGCGTCGTGCATGCCGCTGCCACACTTCCTACAATCTCGAACCAAGCGGCCATGGCCTCACTCCAATCCCACTTCGTTTTGAAGCGCACGTCCCGCCGGAGCCGGAGTTCCGCAGGCGCGCATAGATACTAACGCAAAGGTCCTTGCAGCGGTCAGCCGACCGCTGCTGGAAGTTCTGTAGCGTAAGAAAGCTCATCCTTCCTGGCGCGGGCGCGCAAACAAATGTCGCGCGAAATCTTTACAGGAGGTCTGCATTTGGCGCCTGGGCCCTGAAAGCGTCTTGTGTTTTCGACCAGTTCGAAACTCGCAAGGACCAATATGGGCGGGGACTTGCCAGAGTTCCATCATTGGTTCTTTCTAATCCTCTACTCGATTGAAAACAAACGGGTCCCTTGCTGAGCCTCGCTCTCATTTGGAAACCGATGTGCATACCTGACCGAGGGGAGATGCGTTCAGCTACCTGCGTCGTGTCCTTTATCCAGTATTCAGGAGAGATGGGTTCGCTTGTATAGACGAAGACAAACAATGAAATGGCTCGCTTGCCTACTGGCAATGTCTGCACTTTCGACGGTTGTGGCCGCACAAGAGTCCTCGCAAGGTTCGGCAAAGCCAGTGGACCTGACTTCGATCAGCATCGAGGATCTAATGAACATCCAGGTGACCTCGGCTTCGAAGAAAGCGGAGAGCCTGTCCGCGGCCCCAGCGGCAATCTTCGTGATCACCGGGGAAGATATCCGGCGCGGTGGATTCTCCTCGGTTCCGGATGCGCTGCGCACGGTGCCGGGGCTGTATGTTGTCCAGCAAAGCTCCCACGTATGGCTGGTGACGGCGCGCGGATTCAGCAACGAGTACAACGACAAGATGCTGGTGCTGATCGACGGGAGGCTCGTCTATTCGCCAACTTTTGGCGGCGTCTTCTGGGACGTCCAGGACCCTCCCTTGGAAGACATTGACCGGATCGAAGTGATCCGGGGGCCGGCCGGAACGTTGTGGGGCGCGGATGCGATGAATGGAGTGATCAATATCATCACCAAGGACGCGGCGAAGACACGGGGCCTGCAGGTGACGGCATCCGCCGGAATTAATGAAGGCTATGCCGGCCGTTTGCGCTACGGCGGAAAAATTGGAGACAACTTCGCCTACCGAATTTTCGGGACGAGTAACGATTGGCTGCCAACCGTTGACGCATCCGGCGCGGAGAACTACGACACGTGGAGCATCACGCAAGGAGGAACGCGTTTCGATTGGTCTCCCTCGCAGAAAGACACCGTGACATTCGACGGCGAAGGTTACTCAGGGAGAATTCGCGATGTCATCCCCGTTTTCATTCCGACTTCGGCCGTGGCCACAGTGGAAGACAACAGTGGAGTGGTGAAGGGCGGGCACGTCCTTGGCGACTGGAAGCACTCCTTCAACGATCGGTCCAATACGGACGTACTGGGCTACTGCGACTGGACGGATCGGATTAGCGTCATAGATACCGAGTATCGCAATGCCTGCGATGTCGAATTCCAGCACCGCTATTCTCTCTCGCCCCGTCATACACTGACTTGGGGCGGATCGATTCTGACAACCGGAGACACATGGTACGAAACGTTTACTATCAGTATCGAGCCGCCCTACCGCCGCGACACAACCTACAGTGCATTTCTGCAATATGACGTCATGTTGGCGCCGGATAGGCTCCGGCTGATCGCCGGCTCGAAGTTCGAGCACAATCCCTACACCGGGTTCGAATACCAGCCCCAGGTTCGCGCGGTATGGACGCCGAACAAGCAGAACACTCTCTGGGCAGCGGCATCCCGCGCGGTGCGCACGCCCAATCGCATTGACGAGGGCCTCCTCGACCGGATCACGCAGATCAATCCTTCGCCTCCGCCACCGGAATTCCTGCTCTACGCCGGCGATCCGAGCGTGAAATCCGAAATCCTCCACGCCTACGAGGTGGGATACCGGTATGAGTGGAGCCAGAAATTGTCGTTTGATGCGACGGCCTACTACAACGACTACAATGGCCTCGCCGGCCTCAGTGCGCCTGGGGTGCCAGTCGTCAATCCATCGCCATTTTTTATCGACGTTCCTGTAAACGTGATTAATGAACAAGCAGGAGCGCAAACTCACGGCCTGGAACTGTTCGCGAAATATACGCCGGTTCGCCGGTGGACCGTATCCGCGGGGATTACGGAGTTGCGCGGAGCCTCCCCTCCGGGAACGGGGTACCCTGCCGTCGCGGACAATCCGTTGCACGAGGTCAATGCTCAGTCCAAGGTGGATCTAAATCAATTCGTGAATTTCGATGCTTCGTACTACTACAACGACGCGATTTCCCATCAGTTGCCGACGCTGAATCGCGTGGACGTGGGCTTATCCACGAAGCCCATTCATGGATTCACGTTCTCAGTGTGGGGCAGAAACCTGCAACAGGACCGTCACCAGGAGGCAATACCACTGTCCTTCCTGGGCGGAGATATTCGCCGGTCGGTGGTTTTCAAAGTAATTTGGGAGCCGGACGAGGGCGCAAGAAAACCGGCGCAATAGCTGCGGGAAATGATTCTTCGTTTCGCGTTTCGAACTGGCGGTCCGATTCCTCTTTTGGCAATTACCAGATGGAATCAAACCGGTGCGGCCAGAACCGATTCGGAACTGCCCGGGGAAAGACGCGCTCTCATTAACTGCTCCTAATCTTGCAATTCATTGAGAAACAGTAGTTTAGCGCTTGCCCAGCACTTGTCGTTTGGCCAAAGCAATGCAAATGCTTCGTTTGAATGGTCGCAGGAGATTTCCGCACGCTCGCAGCAACGAAATCACGGAGGAGCCCGCCGCCACTGTCCAAATTCGGCACCGGACTTCCGCGGTGGGGATTTTCGAACCGACGTATGAGTCGACTGTCAAAGATGGCGAGATGTTCGCTGACTGTTCTGCTGTTTTGCGGCCCAGCCTTGGCGCAAAAGTCTGAGCGGGGGACGGGTGCGGGCGTGGACCTAACCACACTGAATATCGAAGACCTGATGAACGTCAAGGTGACTTCTGCCTCGAAGAAGGAACAGAAGCTTTCGCGGACAGCCGCGGCGATTTTCGTGATCACAGAGGAAGACATTCGCCGCTCCGGCGCCACCAACATCCCCGATGTGCTGCGGATGGTGCAGGGGATGAACGTCGCGCAAATCAACGGAAGCACCTGGGCCATCAGCGCGCGCGGATTCAACCAGCAGTTTAGCAATAAGCTCCTGGTGATGATCGACGGGCGGGTCGTGTATACCTCCAACTTCGCAGGCGTCTTTTGGGACACCATCCTGGATTTTCCCCTTGAGGACATTGCAAGGATTGAAGTGATTCGAGGTCCTGGCGGAACGGTTTGGGGAGCGAACGCGGTGGACGGCGTCATAAATATCTTAACCAAGAAGGCTTCCGAAACGCGCGGAGGGATGGTGGTAGCCGAGGGGGGGAACATCGATCAAGAGGGTGGAGTGGTCCAATACGGCGGAGAGGTGAAACAGGGGACAGACTACCGTGTCTACGCAAAATATTTCAACCGCGCGAACCTGCTGGACCTCAACGGCCAGAATGGCGCGGACGGCTGGCATCAATTGCGCGGCGGATTCCGGATGGACAGCGCCTTGTCGTCGAAAGACTCCCTGATGGTGGAAGGCGACATCGTGACCGGGCGGGAAGGCGAACTCGGCTTTGTATTGCCTTCGGTTACGTCGCCCGGGTTCTTGGCTGAGAGCGAACAGATCAACCTGGGAAACGGTTCCCTCGAATCCGTCTGGAACCATGTGTTTTCGGAGCGGTCCGACACCAGCTTGCAGTTTTCCTTTGACCGTCACAAGCGGGACGATCCGCAGAATCCAGAGACGCGGGACACCTTGGACATCGGTTTCCAGCACCACATCGCGCTGGGGGCACGTCAAGACGTTGTCTGGGGAATGGGCTATCGCTACACAACGGACCTCATCCTAGGGAGTCTAACGGTCGCCGAGAACCCCGCTAGTAGTACTCACCAGGTATTCGACGGGTTCTTCCAGGATGAAATCGCGCTGGTTCCTGACCGGCTATATCTGACGGGAGGCATGAAGCTGGAACATAACGATTACACGGGATTCGAATTCATGCCGAGCATTCGCTTGGCTTGGGCGCCCAACGCCCGCCACATGCTCTGGCTTGCCGTTTCCCGCGCTTTGCGGGCTCCCTCCCGCAACGATACCGACCTGGTCCTAAATATCGGGGATATCGGGACCGGTCCCGGCGGCGTGCCCGAACTGCTCCGGCTGTACGGCAATCCGAAATATCAGGACGAGCGCCTGATTGCTTATGAGCTGGGCTATCGAACTGCTCTCGGCAACCGCATTTCCATTGACCTTGCCGCGTACTACGACGACTACGACAATCTTCAAACCACGGAGCCGGGCACGCCCTTTGCCGAGTCCACGCCGGCCCCAGCTCATGTGGTCATTCCGCTGATGTACGAGAACTTGATGCATGGAGAGACGCACGGACTTGAGATCACGGCGAACTGGAAAGTAACGGATCGCTGGACGCTCAGTCCCGGATACACATTCGAGCAGCTTCATATGCACACCGATCCTTCGAGCGCCGACACCGTGACAGGCCCATTTGTGGAAGGCGCCGTACCGGATCACACTGCGCAAATTCGCTCGCACTTCGACCTGCGGAAAAGTTTGGCCTTGGATGCCGCAGCCTATAAGGTCAGCCAACTCAACAACCAGGGGCCGCTCTCGAATGTGACGATCCCCGCCTACACCCGGCTGAACGTTGGACTCACTTGGAAACCCTGGGAGCAAACCACCCTTAGCCTGGTGGGTCAGAATTTGTTGCAAGACCATCATTTGGAATACGAAGACGTGAACGGAGCGCTGCAATCCAGTCAGATCCGGCGCAGCGGATACGTGAAAGTGACCTGGAGATTTTAGGCGTCATGGAAAACAAACGGGCTTGCGAAATCACGCGCAGCGGAATGCGGCCGTCGCTGCATTGTTTGCGCTGCATTGTGACTCTGCTAAGCCTGCTGGTCTTCATCGACCTTGTAAACCCATTGCAGGCACATGCGCAGGATGCTCTCTCGGAATATCAGGTCAAAGCCGCTTACCTGTTTAACTTTCTCAAGTTCGTGGAGTGGCCCGATGAATCGTTTGCGGATCCGCTCGCGCCCCTCGTCATTGGGGTGGTGGGCGAAGACCCGTTCGGGAACGCGCTGCCGCAGGTGGTCATCGGCAAGACCGTGCAGGGCCGCGATCTCGTCATTCGCATCTATCACGCCGGCGAAGATTTGCGCGGCGCTCACATCCTGTTCATCAGCGCATCGGAAAGAAAAAGACTCCCCATGATTCTGTCCAGCTTGCGTGGATCGAGCGTCCTCACCGTGGCGGACACCGCGGGGTTCCTCGATGCGGGAGGGATGATTCAGTTTCTGAACGAAAACGGCCGTGTCCGGTTTGCGATCGATGTGGATGCAACCAGCCGGGCCAAACTGAAAATGAGTTCCAAGTTATTAAGTCTGGCGAAGGTGGTAGGAGGAAACGGTAAGGAAGGCAGCAATTGAACGAAGCCCTGCAGGGCGCAGGTAACAATTCTGCGGTGCGCGGGGTTCCATGCGTTCGAACCGTGTTTCTGAACGCACGCACAATTTCAGGCTTTCCTGCGAGGACGGAATACAAATGCCCGTACCGGGGAAGACCGGTCAGCCTTAGATGGGGATCCCTCACGGGATAAAAGTGCGGTCCATAAGGAGCACAACACGAACGGCTTATTGTCTGGCGCTGCCATACAATTCGAATCCTCGCTCGCGTGCGCCTGTATGGCGGATGGCATGCCTCGCCGCGCTGCTGCTGGCCGTACATTTTCCGATTGCGGATCGCGCCGCTTACGCAGACCAATCCCCGACCGAATATCAAGTCAAGGCGGCCTATTTATTCAACTTCTTGAAATTTGTGGAATGGCCCGACGATCCAGCCGCGGATACGCATGCGAAGTGGGTGATCGGATTTGTCGGAGACAGCCCCATCGCCGACGAATTGGCGCGGCTCGCCGACGGGAAAAATGTGCTGGGCCGCGATTTGCTGGTCAAGAAATTTCAGGACGCGGACAATCCGCGCGGCTGCAATATTTTATTCATCAGCGAATCGGAAAAGAAACGCCTCCCGTCCATCCTCGCGGCTTTGCAAGGATCCAGCGTCCTGACGGTAGCGGACATGGACAATTTTATCGGCGCGGGCGGAATGATTCAGTTCGTGGTGGAGGACGCCCGAGTGCGAGTGGCCATCGACGTGGGCGCCACCAGCCGCGCGCATTTGAAGGTCAGCTCAAAGCTGTTGTCGCTCGCCCGCGTGGTGACGGGAACGGAAGGGGGTCCGAAGAATTAAAATGCAATGGACGCGCAAACTTTCGCTGCGACACAAGCTCACGCTGGTCATCATGATCAACACGTTTGTGGCGCTGTGCGCGGCGGGCACCGGGTTCGCGGAATATGGCGTGTATCGATTCAAGGAATTGCGCCTGGAGGACTTGAACGCACTGGCGAATATTCTGGGAACGAACAGCACGGCGCCGCTCGCATTCAAGGATCCCAATTCCGCGCAGGACATCCTGCGGGCCCTCGCGGCCAAACCGCACATTCTTTCAGCTGTCATTTACGATCGCGACGGCAAGCCCTTTGCCGTTTATCACCGCGGCGCATCGGCGAACAAATATTCCGCGCCGCCCGTGGAAATCGAATCCAGCCGGTTTACCTCCAATCGCGTCTTGATCTTCCAGGCGATTATTTTCCAGGATGAAAAAGTGGGAACCGTGTTTCTGGAAGGGGACACGGTCGAATACAAACAACTCCTGGTTGGGTATTTGTTCTTTTTCGCTCTGATCGTCGCTGTCGTCTCCCTGGGAGCGTATGTAATGGCCGGGCGCCTGCAACGCCCCATCTCGAATCCCATCCTGGAGCTGGCCTGGACCACGAAAATGGTTACCAGCACCCGGGACTATTCCATTCGGGCAGGGAAGCGTTCGGAGGACGAAGTCGGTGTCCTGATCGACGGCTTCAACGAGATGCTTGGCCAGATTCAGATTCGCGACGCCGAGTTGCGCCGCGCCCGCGAAGATCTGGAGCGGCGCGTGGACGAACGCACGGCCGAGCTGGAACAGGAAGTGGCGGACCGCCAGCGCGCCCAGGAAGCGTTGCATGAGAGCGAGGAGCGAATCCGTCTACTCCTGGATTCCACGGCCGAGGCGATCTATGGGATCGATCGCGAAGGAAGATGCACATTTTGCAATCCCGCTACGCTTCGATTGCTGGGTCATGAAAAGGGAGACGCCCTGCTAGGCAAGGATATGCACTCAGCGATGCACCATACACATGCGGATGGGACTCCCTACCCAGCAGCGGAATGCCAGATTTACAATTCTCTACGGCGCGGCGAAGGGGTTCATTCGGACGAAGACGTTTTCTGGCGCGCCGATGGCACGAGTTTTCCGGTGGAATACTGGGCGTACCCCATCCGCAAGGAGGGCGAGGCCGTCGGGGCAGTCGTCACGTTCCTGGACATCACCGGGCGTAAGCGTGCGCAAGCGGCTCTGCTCGAGGCCAAGGAGGCCGCCGAGGCGGCCAGCCGCGCCAAGAGCGAATTCCTGGCCAACATGAGCCACGAAATCCGCACGCCGATGAACGGCATCATCGGCATGACGGAGCTGGCGCTCGATACTTCTCTCACGGCCGAGCAGCAGAACTATCTCAACCTGGTCAGATCTTCCGCCGATAGTCTCTTGCACGTCATCAACGACATTTTGGATTTTTCCAAGATTGAAGCGGGCAAGCTCGAGCTTGAGAAAACCGAATTTGATATTCGAGATTTGCTCAGGGATACCTTGAAAACGCTGGCTCAGCGGACTGACCAGAAGCTCTTGGAGATATGCGCGCGCGTGTCGCCCAGCGTGCCAAAGTTCCTGATCGGAGACCCAACGAGGTTGCGGCAGCTCATCGTGAACCTGGTCGGCAACGCCATCAAGTTCACCGAAGAGGGAAACGTCATCCTGGATGCGGAACTCGAAAAAAGCACCGGCGACGAAGTGCGGCTGCACATTTCCGTTTCGGATACCGGCGTTGGAATCCCGCTCGAAAAGCAGCACATCATCTTTGAATCCTTTGCCCAGGCCGACGGGTCCACGACGCGCCGTTTTGGAGGGACAGGCCTGGGCCTCACGATTTCGCGCCAGCTTGTGGAACTCATGGGCGGGCGTATCTGGTTGGAAAGCGAAGTAGGAAAGGGCAGCACATTTCATTTCACGTGCATTTTCCAACAAGGAGCCGCGGTCGCGTCGGACCAGGAACGAATTGCCGGACAATCCCTGCCGGGCCTGAATGTTCTCGTCGCGGACAATAATCCCGTAAACCGCAAAATATTTTCGGAGATGTTGACGAACTGGCGCATGAACCCAACTCTGGCGGACAGCGGCGCCAGCGCCCTGGATCTATTGGAAACCGCGCAAAAAGCCGGCCGCTCATTTCCGGTCGTTTTACTGGACGCGCTCATGCCGAACGTCGACGGCTTTCAGGTCTTGCAACGAATTCAAGCGAATCCGGGACTCGCCGGCGCGGTCATCATGTTGCTTTCCGGGAACCGCCATCTGGCGGACACGGCGCGATGCCGCGAACTCGGCGTGAAGCAGTGCCTCACCAAGCCCGTCGGCCAGTCCGAACTGCTCGATGCAATCCTGACGGCGCTGGGACTGGGCGCCGTCGAGGAACGCTTGATCGAATCATCGGGACGCGTTCCGGAAAAACCCAAGGGGCGGCCACTCAACATTCTGCTCTCCGAAGATAATCCCGTGAACCAGATGCTCGCGATCCGGCTGCTCGAAAAAGCAGGTCATCGCGTCATTCTCGCGAGCACCGGCCGCGAAGCGCTCACGGCTTGGGAAAATGCCGGAATCCCTGGATTCGACGTCGTGCTCATGGACATCCAGATGCCGGAGATGGACGGGATGGAAGCCACCGCGGCGATTCGGGACCGTGAAAAAGGTTCCGGCAAGCACATCCCCATCCTGGCGATGACCGCGCATGCCATGCGAGGAGACAAGGAAAGGTATCTCGCGAGTGGAATGGACGGATACGTTTCCAAGCCAATTCACCCTGCCGGCCTGTTCGCCGAAATTGAACGATGCCTGAAAGCATCGGGAGGGAGCAACGTCATGACGGAAATTTCTCAAGAACCGAGTGAACTGATCGACCGTGTTTCACTGCTGGAGCGCGTGGAGGGAGATCGAGAACTGCTTACTGAAATGATCCATCTCTTCCAGGAAGACGCGCCCAAACTGCTCACCGCGATGCGTGACGCCTTGCAACTCGGCGACATGGCCGTGCTGGAGCGATCCGCGCACTCCCTCAAGGGAGCGGTGAGCAATCTATCGGCGAAGGCTACGGCCGCCGCCGCCTTGCAGCTTGAAAATGACGCAAAAAACAAAGACGTGGAATCCGCGAAGAAAAGTCTTGTGGAGGTCGAACGCGCGGTGAAGCATCTGCTCCCCGCGCTCGCCGAACTCTGCCAGGGAGTTCCGAAATGAGAATACTAATCGCTGATGACGAGTCGGTCTCACGGCGCATGCTTCAGGCCATGCTCGCGAAGTGGGGATACGACGTTATTTCGGCCGAGGATGGCGACGCCGCCTGGGAAATGTTGAAATCTCCCGATGCCCCGCGCATGGCCTTGCTCGATTGGATGATGCCCGGCCAGAACGGCGTCGACGTCTGCCGAGCCCTGCGGAAGCTGCGGCCCGACCCTTACACCTACATTCTCTTGTTGACGGCAAAGGATGCCAAGGAAAGCGTGGTGGAAGGCCTCGAATCCGGCGCCGATGACTATTTGACCAAGCCGTTCAACCCGCAGGAACTCAAGGCCCGCATTCGAGTCGGGCTGCGCCTGCTCGAACTGGAAGACAACCTCGTCCAAGCCCGTGAAGCCATGCGCTTCAAGGCGACGCACGATACCCTCACGGGAGTTTGGAACCGTGGAGCAATCCTGGAAACGCTGGACAAGGAAGTTTGGCGCTCGCGGCGGGAGGGTCTTTCCCTCGGAGTCCTGATCGCGGACCTGGACCACTTCAAGTCCGTCAATGACACCTATGGACATCTCGCGGGAGACACCGTTCTTCGGGAAGTCACAAAAAGAATGCAGATGGACGTCCGGCCCTACGATGCCGTGGGCCGCTATGGAGGCGAAGAGTTTTTGGTCCTGCTGCCGGGGTGCAATGGTTTAGAAACGCGGGATAAGGCCGAACGGCTCCGCGAAGCGATTTTCAGGGCGCCCGTTGACACACCCTCGGGCATTCTGAAAGTGACGATGAGCATCGGCGGGGTTGCTACCGCGGATTGGCCGGAGGACACTGCCAATCAAATCCTGCAGATGGCCGACCTGGCTCTTTACCGCGCGAAGGAAGAAGGGCGCAATCGCACCGTACTGGCAGGAGCGGCAGAGCATGGGGAAGCGCATCACGCTTCTCTGGAGCTTTCCTCTCGCGGCCCTCAAAAGAAATAACGAAATTTCGGTTGCGATCCACTCAGGAATTGGAACGCGCGGTGAAACTCTGGAGCGCCTCGTTCCCGACAATTTCCACTCGCTGCACTGCGCCCCATCGAATGTGTTCCTGCTCGAAGCGGTTTTGAATCCGGCGGCGCAATTCCCGCGCGGCGTCATCCTGCCGCCCCGGGACGGTGCGAAGCTGCAGCCGCAGCGTCACTCCGGCCGGCCCGAAGGAATCCACCCCCAGCGCCCGCGGCCCATCCACCAGGACGGGCGACCAGGAAACATCGGCCCTGAGTTCGGCGCACACGCGTTCGAGCGCCGCCAGCGCCGCATCGGCCGATGCTTCCTGCGGAATGGAAATGTCCACGAACACCTGGCCCCAGTCGCGGCTGAGATTTGCGACCTGCGCGACCTCTCCGTTGGGAATGCTGACCACGGCGCCTTGAATATCCCGCACCACCGTGCGGCGTAGCGTCAGATGCTCGACGCGCCCGATCACGGTCCCGATCCGCACGGATTCCCCCACCACGAATTGATCTTCGATGATGATGAAAAAGCCGTTGATCAGATCGCGAACCAGATGCTGCGCGCCGAAACCGAATGCCAGGCTCGCCAGGCCCGCAGCCGCCGCAATGGGCGTGACATTGAAACCGAACACAGGCAACGCCGTAAGGATCGCGCCAACCGCGATGACGGCAGTGCCCGCGCTATACATCAGCCCGGCGAGGGTTTTCACGTGCTGCTCGTGCAACCGCGCGACCCGGCCCAGGCCCTCGGCTCCGGCCGCCGGAATGAGCCGGCGAGTCAGCACGCGCAAGATCCGGTTCAGTACAAGAGCGATCACCAATATCGTGGCGAGACGCAGACCGTCCGCAAGCGCGAAATCTGTCCATTTGAATACGATTGGCGTCATAATGTCGGGACGACATTATAGCATCCCGGGATTCCCCTCAAGGTGAGGGATGGCGGCCGGAATTGCGGCCGCAGGAGAATCCAATGAAAACCGGACGCCGTTTCTTCCTTTCTGGCGTTGCCGCGACGCTGGCTGGAACGCGGGCCCTGCTGGCTGGGAACCAGGGCCAGCGGCATGACAACCCTACCCGCCTTCCCCAAATTCCGGATGCCGCCAATTCAAACGGGGCGGACGACGTTCCCCTCCCTGCGCGTGCGAATCCAAAAGTGCAGCTCAAGGAAGACCAAAAAGAGTTGAGGCGTGACGTCGACCACTTGCTGCAATTGGCCAAGGACTTGAAGGACGAATCGGACAAGACGCCGGAGACCGATGTCTTGTCCCTTTCCCTGGTCAAAAAGGCGGAAGATATCGAGAAGCTGGCGCGCCAGATCAGGGACCGGATTCGAGCAAGTTGAATGGACGCCAACTTACAGCGGCATGACGGGACGCCAGATTTCCGAGCAAAGCATTCTGGACAGGATGAAATCGAAATTTCAGGGAGGGTTTATATGCGTTGGATGCGTGGATCGGCGCTCTTCGTGGCGGGAACGCTAGTCGGGTGTCTTATAATGGCGGCGGCTGCGTCGCCCCAAAAAAAGTTGAATGGCCTCACGCTGAATCATTTCGGACTCTATGTGAAGGACATGGACGAGTCCACGAAGTTCTACACGGAAAACATGGGCTTCCGCAAAGCGTTCTCGTTCACGGATGGCGCGGGCCACCCGGTCGTATATCTCCAAATCGATCGAAACACGTTTCTCGAAATGACGCCGGCCGACAAGGATCACCCGGCCGGATTTTCTCACGCCGGTATCCTGGCGGATGACGTGAAATCAACTGTCGCTGCGTTGCAGAAAAAAGGGGTGAAGGTGGAAGATGTGCACCTCGGCGGGACCAAATCCCTCATTGCGAATACGCTGGATCCCAACGGCGTGCGGCTGGAATTGCTCTCCTATCCTCCGGAGTCGCTGCAGAGGAAGGCGATGGACGCCTGGAAGTGAACGGACGGCGCGGGCGGCGAATGAAGCGGGCGGATTCAAAAGTTCGTGTTCAAGTGCATCTCTAAAACTCAATCGGGCGGACAATATGGACTGGCGGACTTCTCTTTCGCCGGCGATTCAGGAGAACGAAATGAAGAAATTCCTCAGCGTGGCCTTTATTTCATTATTTGTGTCCATCGGGTGTGCGGCCGCGGGCGGAAACATCGCCGGGACAATCCAGGGGCCGGATGGCGCTCCTTTCAAGGCTGCATTTGTTCGCGCCCAGAATGTGCAAACCAAGATGGTCACGATCGTTCTCTCAAACGCTCAAGGAAAATATTTGGTCAACAATTTGGCTCCGGGTACGTATGAGGTTTGGGCCAATGCCGCCGAGTACAAGAGCGACCCGGCCAAACGCAGCGATATCAAAGTAGAGGACGGCCAAACGCTAAGCCTGAATTTCAAAATGCAGAAGAGCGCGGTCCAATGGAGCCAGCTCACCAGGTATCAGGCCGGGATGCTGCTGCCCATACCGGCGTCCCAGCCGGAGGCGAGGGATCGTGACGTACTCCTGCAGCAATGTTTTGGCTGCCACGGCATGAGCAAGTGGGGCATGCGCGCCGATCACGATGGCTGGGCAAACGCGATTGGCGTGATGCGGCAAGTGGGAGTCGCGGACATTAAGCCGGAAATCGCCGAGCAGGCCGCGACGTATCTGGCCAGCGTCTTCGGCCCGGACTCCGACACTCCTGCTGTTCCGACTCAACTGCCGGGATATCAAGCCGTCAAGCAGGATCACGAGAGCTGGAGCGAGGATGCCCTGAACATCGTGTATGTGGATTATCAGTTGACGGGAGAACCGAAGGATCGTCCCGGAACAGGCCGGCCTGACAAGAATGGATTCATCTGGCTGGAAATGGGCGGTGGTCTCGCGAAGCTCAATCCGGAAACTGGTGAAGTGAAAATTTTCCGATTGGACGATCCGTCGCGGCCGACCATCCATGAAGTCTTCCCCACCGCGGATGGCTCGTCGGTATGGCTCACGATACAGGATGAAAACGCCCTGGTGCGATTCGATACGCGCACGGAAAAGTTTGACCCCGTCTACAAGGATCAGTGGGACGGGCCGAGGCCCAGGCAAACCAACACGATTGCCCCATGGCCCCAGTTCCGGAATAACGACACAGAGACGATTGGCAGCGGCCCCAGGACCCATACGGCGGTGGCCGATCCGGCTGGAAATATCTGGGCGTCTGGCCGTCCGCTTAAAAAATTCGATATCGAGACGAAAAAATATACTAACTTCCCTGACGTTCCCGACACTTATGGAATTGCCATCGACAAGGAAGGAAACATCTGGGCCGGAGAATTTACCGCCAGGGATTACCGGAAGCTGGTCAAGGTAGACTCGAAAACAAATAAAGTGACCAAGTACCTGCCGCCCAATACCGATGACAAATTGAATGGAGCCCCTCGCCGCGTAAAAGTCGATTCGCAGGGATACGTATGGTGCGCGGATTATTTCGGCGGCAACCTGACGCGATTTGATCCCAAGACCGAAACCTTCAAAATATTCCAGATTCCGGGGCCGACCCCGACGCCTTACGGAATGGGCGTCGATCACAACGACAATGTCTGGTACACCTCGTTCTACACGGATATCACCGGAAAGCTCGACCCCAAGACGGGGAAATTCACCGAATATCCTTCCCCCTACGGAGAAAGAAGTACAAGGGACCTGAACGAGGATTCCAAGGGAAGAATCTGGTATGGAGCGGAAAACATATTCCGGGTGGGTTACTTCCGGCTGCGAACTGCTTCCGAGATGGCTGCGGTGCAGGACACGAAATAGCAGGCCCATATCAGGCTGCGGAAAAAGCAGTTTTTGAGGCTCTTTCCGCTTCTTGGTAAATCTTTCGAAGTGTGACATTCGTAGGTCAAAGACCCCGCGCCCTTCGAAAAGGGAAGGAGGCGCCACCCCAAAATTCTTGAAGCTATCACTTCGGTACCATCCAAGGGCGGCCCTCTCGCTGTATTGATTTCTCTCACAAGGCGATTAATTTCTATAGCATCCGGATGTGACCTTCATCACCTGAAGAGGTGACGAAGATCATGGCTGAACCCCGCGCATTCCTTTAACTACTGAGGTGGAAGCAGAGAGGTGCATTAGCTATGGGTGCCAAGGCTAGTCCCGCAGGACGCAGGAGTGTACCAATTTGTTGGCGCACACAGCTAACTGGGGGGTGACTTCATGCATCGTCAAAATATTCTGTTCGTTGGAGAAGAGGAATCTAAAGCAAAGTCAAGTCCACATATCATCTTGCCGCCGGCTAAAGTGGAACCCCTGCACGAAGTGTTGGTGAATGCCTTGCTGGAAAGCGCTTCCAAGGACCACCGGCAGGGCGGTGCGTACCCTGCGGCGAAGGCAAGTGCACATCTCATCTTGCCTCCGCCCAAAGTGGAGCCCCTGCATGATTTGTTTGCCGAAGTCATGCTGGAAAACACTTCCGGGCGCCGCCGGACTGGCCTCACCGAACCGGTGGCGAAGGCAAGTGCACATCTCATCTTGCCGCCACCGAAAGTGGAGCCGTTACATGATACGTTTGCAGAAGCCATGCTGGAGGATACTTCGTCACACCAGCGGCGCAGCGCTTTCGATTGGGTAGTTTCCATCGCCGTCCACATCGCGATCCTGGCTGTGCTTTTGATTTTGCCGCTCTATTTCACGGCAGGACTCGATCCCCATAGGCTCCAATTGACCTCCCTCGCAACCCCCGCAGCACCCCTTGCGGCGCCTCCTCCGGCGCCGATGACTTCCTCGTCCTCGGCCGCGCCACGCCCGGTTCGCATGACGCCTTCGCGGGTCTTCTCGCCCGGACAATTGATCGCGCCTTCCTTCATCCCGAAAGCCGTTGCGACCGCCCCAAGTAGCGCAGCCGCGCCTCCGGAGATGGCATTCGTGGGAGTCCCCGGCGGAATTCCAGGAGGCCAAGCGGGAGGCGTTCTAGGAGGCGTGCTGGGAGGAACATTGAAGAGTATACCGCCGCCTGCCCCTGCGCCTGCGGCCCCGGTAGCGGAAGGGCCGAAGACGCCCGTCCGCGTGGGCGGCGCTGTGAAGCCTCCACACCTGCTGTTTGGGCCCGATCCGGAGTATCCATCTCTTGCCAAGATGTCCCACCTCTCCGGAGTGGTCGTCATCGAAGCGGTCATCGACGAGCATGGCAAAGTGACGGGCATGCGCGTGGTCAGCGGGCATCCCTTGCTGATTCCCTCGGCGTTGAGCGCCGTTTCGAAAAGATTGTATGAACCCACGGTCCTCGATGGCGAGCCGACACCGATCGATTTGAGGGTGGAGGTCAACTTTAGTTTCTCGTAGCGCGCAGCCACACGGCAGGGAAGCTGGGGCCGATGATTTGCAACCTGGATTAGACGCAAGAGATGAAGTGGTGCATCCAACAAGGACGATTTTAGAGCCCTTATGCGCGATTTCGTTTCAAATTCGCCTGAAATGGAATTGCCTGCCGACTGAGCTTCTTGTGAGGTGCGGAAAGTCGATTCTCAAGGATACGCATGGTGCGCGGACTATTTCGGTGGCAACCTGACGCGATTCGATCCCAGGACCGAAACCTTCACGATCTTCAAGATTCCGGGGCCGACCCCGACGCCTTACGGAATGGGCGTCGATCACAACGATAATGTGTGGTACACCTCCTTCTATACGGATGTCACCGGAAAGCTCGACCCCAAGACGGGCAAATTCACCGAATATCCTTCGCCCTACGGAGAAAGAAGTACAAGGGATCTGAACGAGGATTCCAAGGGCAGAATTTGGTACGGGGCGGAGAACATCTTCAGAGTGGGTTACTTTCGGCTACGAACTGCGTCCGAGATGGCAGCCCTCCAGGACATGAAATAGCAGGCTAGTGACATCTAGAAGTTTAAATTTCCGCACCCTTCGAAAAGCGAAGGATGCGCCACCCGCGAGCTCATTAAAAATTAACTTGTAGTGTGTACTTGATGTACAATAACTCGGAGAAAAGCAACGGGCCTCGTCAAATGTGGCCCACTGGACAAAAGGCATGCGACTATTCTTTCGCCTCGTGATTTTTAACTTGGCAGTCATGTCTCCGTTGGCCGTGGCCGGTTTGCGGCACATTTTAAAGAAAACTCCGACTGTATCAACTCCAGTGACATTAATTGTTGGAGCCTGCCTACTTGTCACAAACTTCGCTTTCACTTGGTGGGTCGCCCGTCAAAGTGGAATCCCGTCACTTGAAAGAAGTAGATGGTGGTCGGTGGTCTTCGCGGCTTGGACTGGAGGACCCTTTTTTACGGCAGTTCTCCCGTTCTCTATCGCTGCCGCGATCATAAAACGAGACTTTCTTTCAACCTTTTGGGCCGTTTTCTACTTCTATTG
>Ga0116217_10000603_pt1 | contig 36219 bp, 31 predicted proteins | sample Sb_taG_6_FD_89697 | JGI IMG/M metagenome (GOLD analysis project Ga0116217, IMG submission 89697) | Peat soil microbial communities from Weissenstadt, Germany - Sb_50d_4_PS metaG | ecosystem: Environmental > Terrestrial > Soil > Wetlands > Peat | place: Germany: Weissenstadt | collected 2010-09-21 | reverse complement strand
TTCGCCGCACGCTCCTGCATCTTCCCGCCTCGGGCGATCAGATAGACGAAGATGCCGAGGAACGGCAGGACGATGACGAAGATGACCCAGAGGGCCTTGGCCCCACCTCCAAGGTCGTGACTGCGGAAGATGTCCGAGAACACGATGATGAGCAACCAGAGCCAGATGATGAGGAGGAAGAAACCCAGCATCGTGCCGAAGAGGTCGGCGAGCGGGTAGGTGTAGGCGAGCATCGAAGTGTCCTTCTTGATTGGCGTGACTCACAGGCTGAGCATCCGCCGTCGGTCGCCTCGCCTGCTCCGTTTCGCGGATCATCTGAGGCCATCTTCAGGCGCGGATATCGGTAGGCAAATCCAACCATGCCTGAGGCCTCGATGGCATCACCCTCGGGGGGTGACTTTGCTCGGGGTAGCGATCGGCGACACGCCTGTGAGGATGTGCCGCCTCAGAGTGTTTGGAGAATTCTAATCTCCCGGGCCCGGGAGATGGCTCCATTGCGGTTGGCGGCACCGAGCTTCCGGTAGATGTGAGCCATGTGGGTCTTGATCGTATTCACCGATACACAGAAGTGGTCGGCGAGCTCGGTATTGGTGAGCCGACTCGGCAGGTACGAGAGGATCTCGAGCTCCCGGTCTGTCAAGGGCTCGATGAGGTCGCTCCCCAGGGATGGTGAGGCGAGAGCCTGAGCCCGTCGGAGTATTCGACCTGGGAGGGCAGAATCCGCATCAGGCAGGTCGGAGATCATTTGCACGATTGTCGGACCGGCACGCACGAAGGACTCGACCAAGGAGGGACCCTCGGCCACCGCCAGCGCCTCCTTGAGATGCATTCGAGCGACATCAGAGGAACCTTCACTCTCCGCAAGCCATGCGGCCAAGAGGAGACCATCGATCATCGCCAGAGGATTCGTGGAGTCGGTCGATCCTGAGAACGTCTCGACCAATTTGCGGGCGAGATCGTCGTCACCCAGGGTCAGGGTCGCTGCGGCGCCTTCAAATGCCAGCGCCGGTGAATCCGAGGACCCGGTCCGGAGCGACCGCTGGCTCAGCTCGGGTGATCCGCCGAGACGGAGGAGACGGCTCTGGAGGGCAAGGAGACGATCTGCGATGACTGGGGGTGCCGGCGCCCCCAGGTCGCTTCTCGCGGAGAGGGCGGTCGTCATCGCCTCTTCTCGCTTGCCGTCCGCTTCCAGAAGGAGCGCCGCCTCGAGGTGACCGGACCAGGAGAGTTGGCTTCGTCCGTTTGCCTCAGCCCTCAAGATGCCCTCGTGCAGAGACACCGATGCGCGACCGGGCTCGCCTCGTTCCAGGGCCACAAGAGTGGACGTTAGGTAGGCCTCGGCAATCGAAGGATGTGCCAAGAGGCCCACTGACTTGGCTATGGCCAATGCCTCATCACTTAAGGCGACGGCTCGTTCCGTGTTGCCCAGCCAGGCCTCGAGCAGCCCGAGGGAGCCCAGGCCGCTGACTTTCCAGATCGGATAGGTGGCTCCTTGGGTCGCCAATCCCCGTTCGAGCCAGTCCCGGGCCTGTTCCAGATCGCCGGCCTGGAAGTGCGCCCGCCCACGTGACACCACGGCCATCGTTTCGAGTGACGCCCGATGAGTCAGGTTCATGATGGTGGGGAGCGGGCTGTCGCCGATGTGGTCGAGCTCGTCGAGTGCACGTACGGCCATGTCGATGGAGACGTCTGGGCGGGGACGCCATTGGACCATCGAAGCGAGGAACACGTGGGCACAGGTCCGCTCGCCTGCTGAGGAGCTGACATGGGTCGCCACGCGTCCGAGAACGTCCTCCGCCCTCGCCGCCTGACCTTCAAGTAGCATCAAAATGCCGAGAAGCAGGCAGATATCAGGCCGGTCCGCTCGGGCGGACTCAGGAACCTGGGAGATCCAGCGGATGACGGTGGCCATCTCGCCTTTTTCGAAGATCTCAGAGCCTCGGGCCAGGATGACGTCGAGGGCATCGTTCCAGTTCCGGGCTCGAAGCAGGTATTCGAGGCCGGAACTCACCTCCCCTCGCTCGAGATGCCAGGACGCAGCCTGGTTCAGCAAACGGGCTTCAACAGCAGGCCGCTCTGCTCTGAGCTTGAAACGAAGCGTGTCGCGAAAGAGATGGTGGAAGCGAAACCGTTCGCGACGGGTGTCCAGCGGAACGAGGAACATCGATTCCCGTTCGAGGTCCTCGAGGACGAGCTGCGAGCTCGGCTCGCCGGTCAGAAGGGCAACCAGGTCCGCACACATCGTGTCCAGCACTGAGACACGGAGCAAGAGCTCTCGGCGTTCGGGCGGCTGGGCCTGGAGTACTTCCTCGCTGAGGTAGTCTGCAATGAGCCTGTCGTCGCCGCTGAACTGCGTAATGAACTCGTCCGAGTCGTTGTAGAGCCTGAGCGTCATTCCGGCCAGCTGCAGACCGGCGGCCCACCCTTCGGTTCGGGCGACCAGCGTGGCCACCCTGTCGATTCCGAGTGACCGACCGGTGATGTGCTCGAGCAACACGGCGGAGTCGACCTCGTCGAGGGCCAGGTCGGACTGGCGGATCTCGATCATCTGATCACTCACCCGATGGCGACTCCACGCAATCGGGAGATCGGTCCGGGTCGAAAGCACCAGATGAATATTGTCCGGAAGAAGATTGGCGAGCCGACCCAGATCCGAAATCAGGACAGGGTTCGAGAGGTGGTGGAGGTCGTCGAGGACGATCACCGCCTCGGGGAGGTCGGGCATCTGCGCCTCAAGAGCCTCCAGCAGCGGCGTACCGAGCCCGCCTCCGTGCAACGACATCAGGGAAGTGAGATCCGCGAAGTCCGGGTTGACGGCAGCAAGTCCGAAGAGGAGCTTCTGGGAGAACCTGACCGGATCGTCGTCGTCGACGCCGACGTCCAGCCAGACAAAAGCCAGCTCGGGGTGGGTCCTGGCCCACTGAGCGAGGAGCACTGACTTTCCCGCACCGGCCGGCGCAACAATGAGGGTGACCGGACGGACGAGCGCGTCGTCCAGCCGGCGCCTGAGCGCTGCACGATCGACCGCATAGGCCGGCGCGAGAGGTGGTGGTGTCATTGATGAACCTGTCCGCCCTGTCCGCCCGTCCTAGTTCTCCTAGCAGTCTGCCACCGCGATTGTGACAACGCCAGTTGGATGTCAGCGAGGAGTACCGCGCAAATCAGTCTCCATGTTCACTGAAAGCTCACAGCGCGCTGTTGGGGGCCTCCAATGGGGGCTCGATGCCTATTTGAGGTTTCCGATGACCCCGACGCGAAACCCATACCAGGGGTAGATGCGCTGGAAGGCCGGGTTCCCCGATTCGAAGCCGAAGGCCGAGATCTCCATCTGGTAGGCCGGCGCATTCGCGACGCCCCCGTGGTAATACCGCCAATTGCGGAGGAAGTTGTAGCCCGGTGGTTGCGGGGCCAGTGTGTCGAGGATCTCTACGACATTGCCCCCCTGGTCGTAGGTACCCCAGGGGGAGGGGGTCTTGTCCTGACCGACTGTGCTCACGTTCGCCATGTACTGAGACGGGAGGTCGAGCCCTTGCGGGATGTCGGCCGGGAACACTTTGGTGCAGGTCGGCCCGGCCTGATACGGACACCAGGTGGGGGCCGACCCGGGCGGGGCTCCCGGGGTGTCCACGCTGCTGTTGGGGTCGTTCGGGTTGTAGGTCGCCAGTGGCTGGTCGGACGAGTTCTCGACATCCCCCGTGCCGGGATTGAGCACAGCCACGTTCGGCTGGTTGAAGGGGCCCGTCGGGTAGGCCCAATAGGAGTCCGTTCCACCGCCCTTGGGGTCGTAATAGGCGGCCTTGACCCACTCGTTGTTGCTGGGGAGGACGAATCCCGTCGACCGGTTTCGCGTCGTCGCCGGGTTGGCGACGTTGTACATGCCGGTCTCGGTTCTCGTTGAGAGCCGTACCGCATAGGTGACGTACTTGAAGCTGCCCGAAGAGAATGACGTCTTGGAGAGCACCTTGCCGTTGGTCAGGGAGTTCACGAACCGCGCCCCCCGACGGAAGTCGCCGAAATTGAACGGCTTGTTCGCCCATTGCGGATAGGCGACGGAGTAGTGCTGGCCCGTAGCCGCCGACGCGGTGTACCTGATGGAGCCGTACTGCGGCCAGACCGTGGGACTCATGTCGTCGTTGTAGAGGTCGTGCGGGTTCTTGCCGCGCGGGTCGACCGTATTGAGGAATGTGACGTACTGGCTGACGGTGGTGTCGAACTCGCCGATCCCGTAGGTGTAGCTGACGCCGCCTACCGTCAGGCATGGTGGTGGCGCCGCGGGCGCGTCACTGCAGCTTTTGTAGATGCCGGTGCTGCCCTTGTTGGCCGGCGGGTCCACGAACTGGCCTTTTGGGCCCCCGAAGGTCTGGATGACCCCCACCGAGGGGTTTCCGGGGTCCCCGACGATGGCCATGGTGATCGTGACGACACCCCGCTTGGGTGTGGTTGATGCGCCAGCGCCAGATTGACTGACACCTACGGAGACGGCAACCACGCATGCGATCACCAGTCCGGACACCGGCCAGAGCCTGCGACGAGTCTTTCGAGTGATTGAACTCCTCATGACCTGCCCTCCAACACCTCGGCTGCACGCGTGATGTCAATCAAGGCAGAACAGAATCTCGATCGAATCCCCCTGCCCTGCGGTGGTTCGGCGAGGTCCTTCGCGTAGTCCAGGGCAGACTCACATGACAGCGAGCGCATGCCGGTCCCGCACGACATACGCCATGATCAAGGCGAGCGGGAAGAAGAGAAGGCTCAGCAGGAAATATGCAAAGAAACTGTGTCCCTTCCGGTGAGCCACCCTGGCGGGCCAGAACGCAATGGCAATCCAGATGATCACGCCAACAATTCCCACGCCGAACCACATCAGGTGCTCCCTTGTTGGCTTGTACGACTGGGGATCACCCCGGCAAGGACGAGCTCGCTATGACGAACCCCACACAACTATAGGCATCATGCTGAGTGGTTGCGATCTCCTCGTCGTCACCCATTCCGGGTGATCATCGGCCCTAAGTGGTTGCCAGAGGTGAGGGTCTCCCCACTCAGGTAGCGTCGTTTTTGCCCCGAAGGATCGCGACGACCTCAAAGAATGGATCGATGAGCGACCCGTCGACTACTCGCCGACCGGATTTACTGACACCAACTCAATATTGAGGTCGCTCAGCTGACGGAACAACTGGTAGAGCACCTCCTGATCTGGAACCTGCCCTCTAAGGTGAGTCAATCCTCCATCAAAGTGGGCGGCCTCGAAACCACCAAATGCGGCGAGCAGGGCGGGACCTAGCCTTCCGCGCACGACCACCTCGAATGTACGGATTGACACGGCGCATACCTCGTCGTTTAGGAATCTCTCGGAGTTACCAAATCGAATGGCCTGTCACCAGGCGCGCGGCCTCCAAGGTCACTGACTATCGCCTACTCAGGACTGCGGTGATCAGCGGTGGCCCCGCGCTCGAAGCACGGTCGGTGATTGTGTGGACTGCGGGGCGTTGAGGCTCACGAGTCCGCTACCAAAGGCGCTCTGAGCGTGATGAAGCATAGAGACGATAATTCGTGAAATGGCGTCAGCCACCGAAAATTTACTTTGGACTTATCTCGTCAGTGAGCCCCAGGGGTCCGGCTCAAGGCCCAAGGCGTAGGAGCCACCGGAAAGCGCCCAAGCCCAGATCACCCTCTGAGGATGACGACTTTACGGGTTGAGCGTTCCACGATGAGGCGATGCGTGCCAGACCCGCACCCGTACGGCTGAGCGGGAATCCCGTTGGGCCCGCTCGACCTATGACGGCCCCTTGTGTCAGCCGGGGGTCTGCGATCTCGTGCTGACGTCTCCGAATCGAAATGCCCTGGAGCACCCGAAAGAGTCCCCTTGAATGCCGAGCGTTTCGAGCTCGTCGTAAAGGGGAGACTGAGCCCGACCTTGATTGCGGCCATTGACGGATTCGAGGTCAGTCGGTGCGAACATGGCGAAACCCACCTGGTCGGGTGGGTACCTGATCAGGCGCGCTTGCACGGCACGCTCGAACTGCTCCGCGATCTGAACATCGAGCTCGTGTCGATCAATCCCAAGCCAACGTCTGAGCCCGAAACTCTCGATCCCCAAAGTGGAACCGCGAAAGGAACATCCTATGGCTGAAGTTGCGCGGACCAACCTGCCGATCCCTCACACGGGCCATGTCGGCCTGATCACCTATGACGCCAAGGACCCAGATACCAACTTTGCGCCCATCGAACCGCTGCGGCCCCCCAGCGGTGCGCCGAACGTCGTTGTCGTGATGATCGACGATGCCGGTTTCGGGTCGTCATCCGCCTTCGGTGGTCCTTGCCACACTCCGAATGCGGAGAAGCTTGCTGGCCAGGGGCTTCGCTTCAACCGATTTCACACCACGGCCTTGTGCTCACCGTCTCGCCAATCACTGCTCACGAGCCGGAATCACCACGCAGTCGGCATGGGTGGCATCACCGAGATCGCTACTTCGGCGCCTGGCTACAACTCGATCCGACCCGACAACGCGGCGCCGATCGCCGAGATCCTGAAGCTCAACGGCTACAGCACGGCCCAGTTCGGCAAGTGCCACGAAGTGCCAGTCTGGGAGACCAGCCCCATGGGTCCCTACACCCAGTGGCCGACCGGCAGCGGCTTCGAGTACTTCTACGGGTTCGTCGGGGCCGAGACCAACCAGTGGTACCCGGCCCTATACGAGGGCACCTCACCGATCGAACCGCCAAAAACACCCGAGGAGGGTTACCACCTCACCGAAGACCTGACCGATCACGCGATTAGCTGGGTTCACCAGCAGAAATCCCTCATGCCGGACAAGCCGTTCTACATGTACTTCGCGCCCGGTGCCACGCACGCCCCTCATCACGTGCCCACCGAGTGGAGCGACAAGTACCGGGGCCGTTTCGATGCCGGATGGGACGCACTTCGAGAGGAGACACTGGCCCGCCAGATCAAGCTCGGTGTCGTCCCGAAGGGTACCGATCTTTCGGCTCGGCCCGCCGAGATCGAGGCCTGGGACGACCTGTCCGAGGTGCTGAAGCCGGTATTGGCGCGCCAGATGGAGCTGTACGCCGGCTTCCTCGAGCACACGGACCATCAGATCGGGAGATTGATGGAGGCGCTCAATGAGCTGGGCATCCTCGAGGACACGCTCATCTACCTGATCATCGGGGACAACGGGGCCAGTGCCGAAGGGACGCCGACCGGCACGTTCAACGAGATCATCGCCCTCAACGGGGCGGCGGACTTCGAGACCGACGAGTTCATGGCCTCGCATATCGACGAGTTCGGCACGCCGGCGTCGTACAACCACTACGCGGTGGGCTGGGCCCTGGCCATGAACACCCCATACCAGTGGACCAAGCAGGTCGCCTCCCACTTCGGTGGCACCCGCACGGGCACCATCGTCCATTGGCCCAAGGGGATCAAGGCCAAGGGGGAAGTGCGGAGCCAGTTCCATCACCTGATCGACGTCGGGGCGACCATCCTCGATGTAGCCGGTATCCCGGAGCCAACCTTTGTCCATGGCATCCAGCAGATGCCCCTGCACGGTGTGTCGATGGCCTATGCGTTCGAAGATGGTGCCGCTCCCGACCGACGGGAGACCCAGTACTTCGAGGTTGCTTGCAATCGGGGCGTCTACCACAAGGGGTGGTCGGCGGTCACCAGGCACAGCATCCCTTGGGTGTTCGGAGGTGAGCTGCCGGCACTCGACGACGACGTATGGGAGCTCTATGACACGACCACGGACTGGTCCCAAGCCCACGACCTGGCGGCTGAGCACCCCGACAAGCTGAGGGATCTTCAGCGCCTCTGGCTGATCGAGGCGGTGAAGTACAACGTGCTCCCTCTCGACGACAGGCGGATCGAGCGCTTCAACTCGGATATCGCAGGCCGGCCCGTGCTGGTGAAGGGCAACGCGCAGGTTCTCTACGAGGGCATGACCCGGCTCAGCGAGAACTCCGTCCTCAACCTCAAGAACAAGTCGCACTCGGTCACCGCCGAGGTCGAGATCCCCAAGGGGGGCGCCAACGGGGTGATCATCGCCCAGGGCGGTGCCTTTGCCGGCTGGAGCCTCTACCTCCACGAAGGCAAGCCGAAGTACTGCCACAACCTGGCCGGCCTCATGCGGTTCTATGTCGAGAGCACGAGGAAAGTTCCTGTTGGGAAGCACCAGGTCCGGATGGAGTTCGCCTACGACGGCGGCGGACTGGCCAAGGGGGGCACCTCCACTCTCTTCATCGACGGGAAGAAGGCTGGCGAGGGTCGTATCAACGCGACGGTCCCCATGATCTACTCGGCCGACGAGACCTGTGATCTGGGCGTGGACACCGGCACCCCCGTGAGCGAGGACTACACGAGCGAGTCCAGTCATTTCACAGGGAGAGTCAAGTGGGTCGAGCTGCAGATCGGCGACGACAGCCACGACCACTTGATCTCCGCCGAGGAGCTCATGCGGGTGGCGACGGCGATCCAGTAGCGAATCGAACACGTCCCAAATACGTTCCCTACGGTCCGAAGGCAACTGTGCTTGGCCACATGCTGGCGACGACGGACATCACCATCGGCGGCTTCAAGTGGAAGGGCGAGTTCACCGCGATCGACCTCATCGCGGCGAGCACGAACGCGCTCAACGGTGCCCTCCTGTCGCGGCGCCCCGACCATTACCGGAACTTCACAGTGGTGGGAGTGCTGATCATGGCCCTGCTCTGTGGGATTGGTGGCGGGGTCACACGTGACGTGCTGGTCAACCAGATACCTAGCGCCTTCACCAATCCGGCGTACATCTTGTTGTGTCTCGGTGCCGGCATTATCGGGTACAACCTGGCCTTCGCCAAGGGCCAGTTGTTCCGTGAGGGCCTCTTCCAGTTCATGACCGCCTTCTCCCTGCCGTGGATGGCCATCGCGGGCGCACAGAAGGCCGAGCAGGTCCACCTTCCCCTCCTCCCGGCACTCCTGCTCGCCGTCGTGGGAGCGACGGCCGGTCGCTACTACGTCGACATCACGAGCGGCGTGGCTCCCAAGCAGTTCGTACGAGGGGAGTGGTTCGTCCCGATTGCGTTGCTGACCGCCGGCATCTGGATCCTGCTCGACTGGGCCGGCCTGAACATCTGGGCCTCAACTGGCATCGCCTTTGTCATCGGTTTTACCGTGCGGGTGGTGGCCCTTTACCGGGGTTGGGAGGAGCCGCTCGCCAAGGAACCAACCGGTGTCTACAAGCACTCCGACGGGCGCCCCCTGCTCGGTCGCAAGATTCAAGGAAAGTCAGAGCGCGAGCTGAGGGACCTCGGCCTGCTCGTCGACGATCCGGCCGCCACATGACAGTTGCCGAAAGGCGCGCGCCGAGGTCCTCGGACGGCGCAACGAAGCCAGCGGCCACTCCTCCACGCCGGCCCGGGCCCGTGGATCCCCGTCTCCTGCACTACGCGCGGGGGACGCGCCGCTACCTGCTGCTGACCGTTGTGCTTGGTGGCGTGACCGCCGGTCTGGTGCTGGCCCAGGCGTGGTTGATCGCCAACACGGTCTCCGATGTCGTCTTCCGCCACGAGGGCGTGGCACGCGTGCGAACCCTCGTCGTGCTGTTGGCCATTGTCATCCTCGGGCGATCGCTGGTGGCCTGGCTCGGAGAGCGCGCCGCCCAGCGCGCCTCGGCGTCGGCCAAGTCGGACCTCCGCACCGCCCTGGTGGAGAAGATCACCGAACTCGGGCCTGCGGGCATCGACCGCGTGCGATCCGGGAGCTTGGTGGTCATGGCCACCAGCGGCATCGACGCGCTCGACAGCTACTTCGCCCGGTACCTCCCGCAGCTGTTCCTGGCCGTCATCGTCCCGGTGACCGTCATCGTCGTCACGTTGGGTGCCGATTGGATATCGGCGCTGATCATCGCGGTCACAGTGCCTTTGATCCCGTTGTTCATGGCGCTGGTTGGTGCCTCGACCAGGGTTCGGATGCACCGGCAGGCCCGCTTGCTCCAGCGGCTGGCCGGTCACTTCCTCGACGTCGTGGCGGGCCTCCCGACCCTCAAGGTGTTCGGTCGTGCCAAGGCCCAGGTAGCGGCTGTCCGTGACGTCACGAACCATTACCGGACCGCGACGATGGCCACCTTGAAGGTGGCGTTTCTCTCGTCGCTCATCCTCGAGTTGTTGGCCACCTTCTCGGTGGCCCTCGTCGCCGTTTCCGTCGGCCTCCGCCTGCTCGGCGGCCACCTGAGCTTCGCCACCGCACTCTTCGTTCTCATTTTGGCGCCGGAGGCGTATCTTCCCCTTCGTCTTCTCGGGACGAACTATCACGCCAGCGCCGAAGGGATGAAGGCGGCCGAGGATGTCTTCGAGGTCCTGGAGCGTCCCGTCCCTTGGCATGGGCACCGTGACGATGTGCCCGACCCGTCGACCTCCTCGCTGCACATCGAGCGGCTCGAGGTCACCTATCCGGGCCGGACGCTCCCGGCGCTCCGTGACGTCTCCCTGTCTGTCGAACCGGGTGAGGTGCTGGCGATCGCCGGTCCCAGTGGTTGTGGCAAGTCCAGCCTGCTGGGCGTTCTGCTCGGCCTGATCCCCGCATCGCGGGGGTCGGTCACCGTCGATGGCGTCGATCTGACCGATCTCGACCCAGGCGCGTGGAGGGCCCTGGTGGCCTGGGTCCCTCAGCGTCCCCATCTCTTTGCCCGCTCTATCGCCGACAACGTGCGTCTCGGTAGGCCCGACGCCACCGACCACGACGTGCGGTGTGCCATCAGCGACGCCGGGCTGGATAAGGTGGTGGCCCGCCTCCCTCAGGGGCCCGAGACCATGCTCGGCACCGACGGGGCCGGGCTCTCGGCTGGGGAGCGCCAGCGAGTGGCCCTGGCCAGGGCCTTTCTTCGCGATGCGCCTTTGCTGCTCCTCGACGAACCCACGGCAAGTCTCGACGGTCGAACCGAGGAGGGCGTCTTGTCCGCCGTTCGGCGCCTGATGGTCGGCCGCACCGTGGTGATGGCCGCTCACCGCCCGTCGCTCCTGGCCGTGTGCGACCGTGTCATCCGACTGGTCCCGCCCATGGAAGGGTCGGCACAGGCATGATGCCCACGGCGCCAGTCCCGCCCATGTCCGCCCGGGCCTCGGTACGCCGGACTTTGGGCATTGCCCGTCCTGCCTCGGGCCGCATGGCGGTCGCGACCCTGCTCGGAGCGGGTGCCATCGCCGCCGACATCGGGCTCCTCGGCACGGCCGCCTGGTTGATCTCCAAGGCCGCCCAGCATCCGAACGAGGCCACGCTGGCGGTGGCCATCGTGGCAGTCCAGTTCTTCGGTTTGTCACGCGGCTTCTTGCGATACAAGGAGCGCCTGGTGGGCCACGACGCTGCCTTCCGACTGCTCGCTGACGTGCGGGTGAAGGTGTATCAACGACTCGAGCGACTCGCCCCCTCCGGCCTGCCCGCGTTCCGCCGGGGCGACCTGCTGGCTCGCATGGTCCAGGACGTCGACTCGCTGCAGGACCTGGTGCTCAGGGTGGTCCCCCCGTTTGGCATCGCTGTTGTCGTCGGGGTCTCGACCGTCGTTCTCATGTGGTGGATGCTGCCGGCTGCGGCGGTGATCCTGGCCGGGTGCCTGTTGCTCGCCGCGACCGTCGTGCCGTGGTTGACTGCGGCGCTCGCTCGACGTCGCGAGTCGCAATTCGCGCTCCTACGGGGCGACCTGGGAGCGGCGATGGTCGACCTCACCGAGGGGGCGGCCGAGTTGATCGCCTTTGGCGCCGCCGAAGCCCACCTCCGCACCATACGCACACAGGATGCCGGACTCACCTCCATCGCTTCGGCGTCGGCTGGGACCGCTGGCGTCGGTCTGGCGCTGACGACGCTGCTCGCCGGGCTGGCGTGCTGGGGTTGTCTCATGGCCGGCATCCCCGCCGTGATCTCGGGCCGGCTCGGCGGCACGGAATTGGCCGTCATTACCCTCATCCCGCTGGCGGCGTTCGAGCTGGTCGTAGGTCTTCCTGTGGCCACCCAAGCGCTCCAGCGGGTACGTCAGGGCGCGGCGCGGGTGTTCGAGGTCCTGGATGCTCCGGTGCCCGTCCCCGAACCCGATCTGGACGAGCCGCTGCCTGATCCGCCCTACGACCTGGAGGTGCGATCAGCCTGGGCCAGCTACCGCGCCGCTCCATTCCCGGCTCTCTGTGACGTGGACCTCTCGCTCTCGCCGGGGCGGCGGGTGGCCGTCGTCGGGCCGAGCGGTGCGGGCAAATCGACCCTAGCCGCGATCCTGGTCGGCTTTCTGCCATGTGACGCCGGCTCCATCACCTTGTCCGGGGTCCCGACGGAGCGGTTGTCCGGCGACGACCTCCGCACGGTGGTCGGACTGGTCGGACAAGACGCCTACCTTTTCGACGCCACGGTGGGCGAGAACCTGAGGGTCGGACTGCGAGACGCCACCGACGAGCAGTTGTACAGCGTGCTGGACCGTGTCGGGTTGGCCGCGTGGCTCGACGATCTGCCTCGGGGTCTGGCCACCGAGGTGGGCGCCCACGGGGGCCGCCTCTCTGGAGGTCAGCGCCAGCGCCTGGCGGTAGCCCGCGCCCTTCTGGCTGACTTCCCGGTGCTGGTGCTCGACGAGCCGGCCGAGCACCTTGATTCTGCTGCCGCCGACGCACTCACATCCGACCTGCTGAGCATCACCGCCGGTCGCTCGCTGGTCCTGGTGACCCATCGCCTGGCCGGGCTCGAGGCCGTCGACGAGATCCTCGTCATGGACTCGGGGAGGGTGATTGAGCGGGGGACCCACGACGAACTGCTCGGTCAGGCCGGGCGGTACTCCGACCTCTGGTGGGAGGAGATGAGGAGCGAGCGCCACGCTCGATTACGCGAAGGATCAGCCGAGCACTACCAGTCGCCCCAGCCACCCCCGACCACCGCCCTGCGCGCGGTCACCCTCAACGAAGGGAGCTATGCCTCATGACCACCGATCTCGCCCGCTGGCAGTTCGCCACCACGAGCATCTACCACTTCCTGTTCGTGCCCGTGACCATAGGCTTGGCCTTCCTCGTCGCTCTCCTCCAGACCAGTTGGTATAGGAACGACAACCCGGCCTTCAAGCGGCTGACCAAATTCTTCGGGACCCTGCTGCTGATCAACGTGGCTGTCGGCGTCGTGACTGGTCTGGTGCAGGAGTTCGAATTCGGCATGAACTGGTCGAACTACTCCCGTTTCGTGGGCAACATCTTCGGGGGACCCCTGGCCATGGAAGGTCTGGTGGCCTTCTTCCTCGAGTCCACCTTCTTGGGTATCTGGATCTTCGGGTGGGATCGACTCTCGAAGAAGCTGCATCTGACCTGCATCTGGCTCGTCACCGGTGCGTCCATGCTGTCCGCCCTGTTCATCATGGCGGCCAACTCATGGATGCAGCACCCGGTGGGCTACGTGATGAACTCCCAGCACGAGCCTCAGCTCACCGACATCTGGGCCCTCTTCACGAATCCGGTGTTCCTGTGGGCGTATCCGCACGTGATTCTGGCCTCGTTGGTGACCGGGGCCATCATCATGCTGGCCTTCTCCGCCTGGCACCTCAAGCGCAAAAGCTCGGTCGCGGCCTTCCGCCGGACCGCCATCATCTCGGTGTGCGTCCTGGCCCCGGCCGTCTTCCTCAACATGTTCATCGGGAGTGAGCTGGGTGTGGTGGAGGGCAAGTACCAGCCGATGAAGATCGCCGCCGCCGAAGCGCTGTGGACCACCTGTGACTCACACTGCCCATTTTCCATCTTCCAGATCGGGGGCGGCAACAACGACGAGACCCCAACCCAAATCTGGGAGGTCCCCGACCTGCTCTCGATCCTCGCCACCAATCATCCCGACGGTGAGGTCCAGGGCCTCAACAACCTCCAGGCGCAGTACGTCAAGGAGTACGGACCGGGGAACTACATCCCCAACGTCTTCATTCAGTACTGGGGGATGCGGGTCATGGCCTATCTCGCCGCCCTGATCGCGTTGTTCGCGCTGTGGGGACTCTGGCTCATCCGCCGGAAGACCCTGGCGAAGGCCAAGTGGTTCCTCTTCATTGCGCCTTGGTTCGCCATCACTCCCTTCCTCATGAACACGGCGGGATGGCTGCTGACGGAGAGCGGTCGACAACCCTGGATCGTCCAGGGATTGATGAAGACGTCTCAGGCCGCGTCACCGTCGGTGACGTCCACCGACATCTGGATAAGCCTCAGCGCCTTCGTGCTCTTGTACCTCTCGCTCGGTGTGGCCGACGTCTATCTGATGATCCACTACGGCCGCAAGGAGTTGGAGCCGAGCCTGGTCGACGGTGGCGGTGGCGGTGGCGGTGGCGGTGGCGGCACCGACCAACCAGAAAGCAGTTCATCGGCCGAGTCGGAAGACGACCGGGTCCCGGCCCTCATCTACTAGGAGACGACAATGGTGCATCTGAACAACATCTGGTTCGTAATCGTTGCCATCTTCTGGGTCGGGTTCTTCATTCTCGAGGGGTTCGACTTCGGCGTCGGCATGCTGCACTCGTTTGTCGGGAAGACCGATGTCGAGTGCCGCATCGCCGTCAACTCGATCGGGCCCACCTGGGACGGCAACGAGGTGTGGCTGATCGTTGCGGGAGCGGCGATCTTCGCCGCGTTCCCGTCGTGGTACGCCACAATGTTCTCCACCTTCTACCTGGCCCTGCTGGTGGTACTCCTCGCCCTGATCGTGCGCGGGGTGTCTTTCGAGTTCCATCGCAAGATCGACAACCCGCGGTGGCGGTCGGCCTGGAGGTGGTCGCTCACCCTCGGGAGCTTGTTCATCCCCCTCCTACTCGGCACGGCTCTCGGCGACCTCCTCCACGGATTGCCGATCAACTCGTCCCACAACTACACGGGCAACTTCTTCGACCTGCTGGTTCCCTATGGGCTCTACACCGGCGTCACCTTGACCGTGCTCTGCCTGTTCCTCGGTGCCGCCTATCTCACGCTCAAGACAGAGGGCGAGCTGCACGATCGTGTGGCGCGCCTGTCGGGCCGGCTCGGCTGGGTGGCCGCGGTGATCACCTTCGGCTGGCTGACCTGGAGCCACGTCGGGCTCAGCACGGGCTTTGTTCCCAATCCCATTGACGCGCTGGCGCTCATCGCGGTTGTCGGTGCCGCCTGGCTTGCCGAGTCCGGTTCGCAGGGCTGGGCGTTCGCAGCCGCCGCGACGGCTATCGGAAGCGTGGTCGGGTCGATCTTCTTCGAGCTCTTCCCACGGGTCATGGTGTCCAGCACGAACTCGGCCTACAACCTGACCGTGGCCAATTCGGCGAGCCCTTCGTACACACTCAAGGTGATGACGGTGGTTGCGGTCATCTTCTTCCCGGTGGTCCTCCTTTACCAGGGCTGGAGCCTCTACATTTTCCGAAAGCGCATCAGCGGCCCGGCGTCCACCACCGAGGCCACTCCCGCGGGACCTGATGGCGCACCAACCGCTCCGATTCGGCCACCGGTGCCTGCGGCGGGCGAATAGCCGTTCCGGGGCCGAGCGAATCGCCACCGGAATACGCTGACGCGATGTCGGACGCCTGCTGTGTCCCGGGTCGTGGGGGCGAGCCGCGACTCCATGATCGGGTCGATGAAGCGCTCGCAGGTGGACAGTCTCCCGACACAATGGTGACGATTCCCGGGGGCCGCTATCGGATGGGCGACGAATCGGCGTGGGCGTACCCTGGCGATGGGGAGGGGCCGGTGCACGAGGTGGAGCTCGCCCCGTTCGGGATCGATCGTTATGTCGTGACGAATCGCCAGTTCGCCCAGTTCGTAGAGGCGACGGGATGGCGGACCGACGCCGAGAGATTCGGATGGTCTTTCGTCTTCGGCGGACTGCTCCCCGACGTTTTCCCGGCCACCAGGGGAGTGGAGGGCGCACCGTGGTGGCGCCAGGTGATGGGAGCTGACTGGTGCCATCCCGAAGGACCGCACTCGGACCTCTCGGACCGGCCCAGGCATCCCGCCGTTCATGTCTCATGGAACGATGCCCGGGCCTACTGCGCCTGGTCTGGGACACGTCTGCCGACAGAGGCCGAGTGGGAGACGGCGGCCCGCGGCGGACTCGACGGGCTGCCGTTCCCGTGGGGCGACGAGCTTGAGCCCGAGGGAACGCACCGGATGAACGTCTTCCAGGGAGATTTTCCCGGGGGCAACTCTGGGGCCGACGGGTACCTCGGCACGGGCCCGGTCGATGCCTTCGAGCCCAATGGATATGGCTTGCACAACGTGTGCGGCAACGTGTGGGAGTGGTGCGCGGACCGGTTGGATGTGCGGTACTACCTGACGTCGCCGGTGGAGGCGCCGGCAGGGCCGTCATCCGGTTCCTTGCGCGTCCAACGCGGTGGTTCGTATCTCTGCCATTCGTCGTATTGCCGCCGCTACCGGGTTTCCGCCCGCTTCGGCAGTGAACCGGACAGCTCGAGTGGCAATGTGGGGTTCCGGGTGGCCGGCGATCTCGGGGTCAGCTGAGAGCAGTCCCAAGTCGTGGCGGCCCGGCCGGCTTGGTGGGTGAATCACCCTGTGAGGGTGAGGATATTGGTGAGGGCGAGTCGTAACGTGAAGGAACAAGCGAAACGAGGACGGATCACATGACCATAGGACCAGTCGAATACATCATCGTCGGTTTCCCCGGGAACAAGTTCAATGGCCAGATCGCCCCTGAGTTGGTGGATTTGGTCGAATCCGGCACCGTGCGGATCCTCGACCTGGTCTTCATCGGCAAGGATGAGGATGGCTCGGTTGCCTTCTTTGAGATCGACGAGCTGGACGGGGTGGCAGGGTTCGGTGGGTTGGACGCTGATGTCGGAGGCCTCATCGGCCCGGAAGACATCGAGTACGCCGCCGCGGCACTGGAACCGAACTCCTCGGCGGCGCTGTTGATCTGGGAGGATGTCTGGGCGGCACGTTTCGCTGAAGCGGTGCGCAAGTCCAACGGAGTCCTGCTCGAGGGCGCCCGCATGCCGCACGAGATCATCGCACCCCTGCTGGCGGATCTACCGCCGGCGGTTTGATCCCCTCAGAGACAGGAGATTCGACATGATGAGAAGGCGACCCATCGCAAGAGCGGCTGTTCGAACGACGGCGGTCGTTGGAACAGCCGCCGTGGTCGGCGGGCACATGGCCAACAAGCAGGCAGGCCAGGCCCAGGCGGCGGAGGCCCCCCCGGCGCCGGAGCCAGCGCCCCCTGCGGCTGCGCCAGACCCGATTGAGCAGCTCACCCAGTTGGCCGCCCTCAAAGACTCGGGTGCACTGACCGAGGCAGAGTTCGAAGCGCAGAAGGCCAAGATCCTGGGCTAGGTGGGCTATGCAGCCCATGGTGTAAACGATCCAGATTTCGCCACGTGGACTTCTCGTCGGCGGGTCTGGTCCACCCTGGGAGCGGGGTCGCTCTCTCCGCTGAGGAGTTCAGCATCATGACCTCGGAACAGGCTGACCCAGCCGATGTGGCCACCGATGAGCCACTCCACACCTCACGACGAGTAGTCATCGCGACCCAATTCGAGCGTCTGGTCACGGCCATACGCACCGGTGACGAGGCGATGGTCGAGAGAACGGTGTTGGCTCTCAGCCAGCGCAGCCGGTGGCTGGCGCCCCTCGCCATGTTGGTCGGGGCCTTTGCCATGCTCTTCCAGGGGGTGAAGCTCCTCTTCACCAATTGGAGACTCACGCTCGTCCAGATCCTGCCCGCCATGTGGATCTGGGCGGCGATGCTCGATCTGAAGGCCCATGCCCTCCATGGAAAGGCCTTTCATCTCTTACGAGGACCGCTGCTCTGGCTCGTGTTGCTGGTCATCGCGGCCCTGACCGCCGGCAGCTACTTTCTTAACGCGGTCTTCGCGTTCGCCATATCCAGGCCGGGTGCACCCCAGATTCGTCCGGCCTTCACTGAAGCGAAACGACATGTCCGCACAATCCTCGCCTGCGGCCTCCTCGTGGGACTGGCGCTCGGCTTCGCCACCATGGTGGTCGACCGCTGGGGGAAGTTCTGGTTCTCCCTGACGCTCAGCATCGTGGTGGCGATCATGATGGTCACTTATGTCGCCGTTCCTGCCCGACTCATCGGCATGAAGTCAGAGCGTTCGACGAAGGACAAGCTGACCGCCTCTGCAGTTGGGGGAGCGGTCGGAGCGGTCGTGTGCACTCCGCCGTTCGCGTTGGGTCGTGTCGCGATCCTGATGCTGGGATCGCACACCTTCCGCTATTTGGCCATTCTCCTATTGCTCATTGCAGTCGTGCTGCAGACTGGAGCGACAAGTTCGGTCAAGGCGATCAAGATGAGCGCCAAGCTCGCCGTCGGCCAGGACCCGGTAGAGGCGGCGGCAGAGCTCGAATCCGAGGTCGTCGATACCGTATGACGCAAGATCTGCCCAGCGGTGATGGTTTGCAGCGGAGAACGGTGGGATTCGTTGTGGTCTTGAGATGACATTGCCTGGAGACTCATCTCTGGGCGACTTTCAACGCTCCCACTTGGTGAAGACAGTCGTGCGCGCCGTAGTAAGCGCCGTGCTGCTTGTCGTTCTCTATTATGTGATTCCGATTGAGCATCGAGCGCACCAATCGATTGCGCTTCGCCTGATCGTGGCCCTAGCCGTGTTTTCGATCGTCCTCGCCGTCGAAGTCCGTCAGATTGCGAAACACGACCACCCGATGCTTCGGGCCGGTGTGGCCATGGCGACGATCATTCCGCTCTTCCTCATTGTCTTCGCGTGGATCTACCTCACGATGTCCGCCTCGAGTGTCGCCGCATTCGGAGGTCATCTCACCAGGACGAGCGCCCTCTACTTCACTGTGACGGTGTTTTCGACCGTAGGCTTCGGCGATATCACGCCAAAGACGGATCCGGCCCGTATCGTGGCAATGGTGCAGATGCTTGCTGACCTTGCGGTCCTCGCCGTTGTGGTCCGCCTGATCCTTGGCGCCGCGACCCGCGGGATGGCGCGGCTTCGGACATCAGACGAGTAACAGGCTCACTTACACAGCTTGTCGGAAAGTCAACGTATTGCGACGGACTCTTGCTTCCCATGGGCGACCAGGGCATAGATCACAAAGATGCACATGCCCACGAAGGCAAGCGACCAGACCGAATAGTACGGCATCCACCAGATGGCGCTGATCCCACCGATGGCGGCAGCGATGACCCCGATCCAACGGGCAAACTGGGCTCGGGCCACAACGCTTAAGCCCGAGAAACAAAGGATGATGGCTACGAGCAGGTAGATCCAACCGTAGCTCTTGGTGCTATGGCGAAAGATGGCACCCTCGAGGTGTGACGGCAGCAACAAGGCCCATAGGGCATCGAAGAACCGCAGGATGCCAGCCATGATGAGTGCGATCCCGGCCAGGTGAAGCCAATCTCCGCCTGGCTGGTCCATGGTTACCTCCACGTGCGGTTACGACGTTGCCAGCTCACCCCTGTCCTGGTGCGGCCAGAGTAATCGCCGTGGTCTCACGCTGCGCGGATAGCAGTGCCGGTGCGCCGGCACTGGAACCGGGCAAACAGTCGTGTCGTAGTAGACCGCTCTACTACAGCGACGGATTTGATGGACGGGGTGGAAACTGGGTGGACGGAGCCGCACCTCAGGAGACCCGCCGGACCTAAACGAACGGAAATCACCACCCAGCCAACGTGATAGTCGACTACCCCCGTTGAGGACGTAATTGGCGTGACCCGACCGGTCGTCGATCGGCTGCTGTCGGACAGAACACTTGGCGTTCCGTCGTGTTCCCGGCAACAAGCACCTCGGCTTCGGGGTCAGCGATGTCCTGTTGCTCGCCAAGGAACGTGGTCGTCGTCAACAGGGACAGGTGCCATTTGCTGCGCATTGCGCGAGCCTGCCGATCGGACCTGGGTGCCCATCCGTGGACACGCTCCGACTCCGTTCGGGCGTGACCTTACGTGACCTTATCGAGAGGGAAGGGGAGGGATCGTGAGGGAACCTGAGGGGATCGCAACGCCGCCACCAGGAAAGTCCTCGGAAAGGCCCTGGTCAAAACACCGAGAACCAGACATTCGCAATGTAGAGGCCGTGGGTTCAAATCCCATCACCTCCACAAAAGCCCAGGTCAGAGGGCTGAAGTGGGATCCCCAGAAGGTCACGAAGCACCGTTGAGCGCTACGTGGTTTGTCGTAGAGGTCGTTCATGCGAGTCCACCGTCCTCGCCAAAGGCCCTGCTCACAAGCTGACAGCGGGATGTTCGTCACGGTGAGAGGTGCAACTGGGCAGAGCGTGTCTTTACGTGTCTCTATCGACAAAGTCTGGTTCTCCAGGAACCGATGAATTCGGGAAGAGTCGAGGTTGCGTTCGCGACTTCCCACCCGACGGCGTTCCTCGCCGAAGGGGCGTGTATCAGCTGGTACCAGGTCACAGTGTGTGAGCCGGTGGCTGCCGGCCGCAGAACGGGCGCAAGGCTCAGGATGCCGGTCTACCTGTCAGCTGTCGCCCATTAGTCGCTCGACACGAGAGCTGGCCACCTCCCGTGTTCGATCCGGCAGCGGTGCGTCTATCTGCTTCGCCAAGGCGAGGTAGTCCCGATGTCCGGGAAGCCGGTCGAGCGCATCGCCCACCAAGCGGCGCGCCGTCGCCGGATCACCGCGGTGTCTCGAAAGTTGCGCCTGGAAATAGGCCAGATCCGGGCCGCCGAGCGCCGGGTGAGCGGCGAGCCGGTCGAGGCGATCCTCGGCGCTACCCCCGAAGAGCCGGTCGAGCAGCGTGAGATGCCATCCAGCGAGGTTACCAGTGCGCCGCTCACGGCCTTGGTCGGTCGCCCGTTGGCGAGATGGTGCCTTCGCCGAGTTACGGCCAGCGACGTCGTCGAGCGCGTCGAGGTACCGGTCGGTAAAGGTGATCCAGCGGTCCGGGACCGTAAGAAGGCGCTCGAGCACGACGGCAAGCGAGGTCTCCTGCACGCGTACGCGGCCGAAGCCCGTTCGGGTCCACCCGTACTCGGACTCCCACCGGATGAGCTGGGGCGCGGCCGATCGGGCGAACTCGGCGAATCCGAACCGGTCGAGAATCCGGGACCAGAGCAACGTCACCTCGTCTGACACGACGACCCGGGCCGCTTCGATGGGGTCCTCGGACCGGAAGTAGTCGTAGCCATGCATCTCCTGGGCCAGATCGATGATCAGCCCCATCGCCTCGGTGCCGGCTGCGATGTCGTCGTCACGGAGGGCTAACTCAGTGTCCTTGACGAGCCGCTGGAAGGTGAAGCGCCAACGCGTGCGCTCGCGGGGGCTCACGCGACGATCGCCTGCGAGGTAGGCACCAGACCGGGCGAGCGCGACGAACTGACATACCGCGTCGAGCGTTCCGTCGGGATCGGCCGGCTCGGGCTCTTTTCGTCGTGGACGCGGACCGTCGGGTTCGAGCTCGGCCTCGATGCGTTGTTGCACCGTTGCGGTTCCGCGCCAGTACAGGTTCCACAGCGCCTTCTTCACGCGCTCCTCGTCCAGGGCGGCGAGCCGGGCGAAGAACTGCTCGCGGTCCATCCGGTCCATCACTCGCTTCGGTCCCGGCGCGAGTCGACCGGTATGCCGACCCCATGTTTGATGGACGAAAGGGCCTGATGTAGCAACGAGAAGCGCACCCGCTCTTGCTCTAGGCGGATGCTCGGTCCGTGCAGTCCCTCTACGAGGGCACGGTAAAGCGACGCCTCGTCGGCGGTGAGGTACGGAAGGGCCCGGCTGGTCGGGGCCGGTTCGACGACCCACTGCTCGGCGTGGGCGAGCAGCGTGTCGGCGTCCATGAGCATCGACCGGACGGATTCGAAATGACCTCGAAGGCGGCTGAGGATGTCGAAGCCGTGAGTGTCAATGTCCCCCCAGTAGACGATCTCCATGTCCTGCAGCCACGGCAAGTCCCCAAGTGTGGTCAAAGCGAATCCGGAGCCGAAAACGACGATTGAGTCGGCCACCTCAGGGAACGCCAAATAGGTCACCTCGTTTTCCACCACGAAGGCGGTGGTGACATCGGGCGCCAATTCGGCCAGTTCATCGGTCCGAAGCATCAGCTCGGTAACGCCGGATGGAAATCCCGACAGGTTCCGACCGAGCAGCCGGAACCGGGTGTATCCCGGTTTGGCGAGGAAACCGAAGCGACGGGTAAAGTCGGCTCGGGGCCAGGAGTGGTCGATGCGATCGGGTCGCAGGACAGCGGTCAGTAGCTCGTCCAGCAGCTTCCGGTGCCCCTCCACGAATTTCGTGTCCACGCCCGGGACGTCTATCTGGCGCAAGTAGAGCCCACGGTTGTCACGGGTCGTGATCCACTCCACGGTGGTGAGCACCTTGTCCCAGACGTCCCGGTAGTTCAGAGCGACCAGTGGATGACCGGCGACCCATGACGAGGCGGACGGGATTCGCTGTCGGGTCTGTTCGAGGAGGCTGTCGAGGGCCCGAACCTCGCTCGTTCGGTCCAGCAGATCGCAGAGCTGCTCGAAGGAGTCGATCCGCATCCGGGCCGGTATCCGGTTGACGCCCAGGTTGCGGCCTCGGAGCGTCCGGTACTCAAGGGAGAATCGCTCTGACCCGGTGCCGCGGACACCGGCATCCCGCTCGAATTCGGCGGCCCACTTCCGGGCCTCGTCGAAGAGGTTCAAGAGATCCCCCGCACTGGGACCCCTGACCGGGAGGGTGATCGACTCCCATTTCTCATCCGCGGCGTAGGCCCGCAGGTACCGGCCGGTATCCCACCGCTTCTGCAGTGTCGATACCAGCTGCTCTACTGCGGTCCACGCCCGAGTCGACGATCTCACGCCCCCAGACCCTGCGCTGCCGGCACGGGCTCCGGCTCGCCATCGCCGTGGTCGAGGCGCCGGCGACGGTACTCGGCGATGGTGAGGGATTGCAGCCGGGAATAGTTGCCGTTGGGATTGTCGACGAAACCAACCGCCGCTACGTGTGGTTCGATCACGTGGATCTTCTGCAGGGGGGTCACGATCAGCAGCTGCAGCCCAAGTCGGGTGAACAGGCTCAGTGCGTAGCGGGTCGACACCTCCGAACCCCGGCTGAACGCCTCGTCTATGACCACGAAGCAGAACGCCTTGGAGCGCTCCGCCCCCCAGTCCAGCTTGAACTGGTATGCAAGTGACGCAGCCAGAATCGTATACGCCAACTTCTCCTTCTGGCCGCCCGACTTCCCGGCCGAGTCGGTGTAGTGCTCGTACTCGCGGTCGTCGTCGCGCCAGCGCTCGGAGGCGGAGAACACGAACCACTGCCGCACATCAGTGACCTTGCGGGTCCAGTTCCGATCTAGGTCGGTCATGCCTTCGCGGCCCTTGAAGCGGTCGATGATCCGCTTGACTTGTAGGAATTTCTGTTCCGAGTACTGCTCGCTCTGGCCGCCACCGACGACGTCGTCGGTACAGGCCCGCAGCTCGGTCCGAAACTCCCGCACATCGGTGTTTGGAGTGTGGTCGGGAACGAGGCGGATGTACCTGCCGTCGTTGTAGTCGATGTCCACCAGCGAGCCGTTGATGGTCTCTATCCGGTCTCGAATGAGCTTCTCCTGCTTGTTGAGCTGGGCGGAGAAGCCGGCGATGTCCCTGATGGCGTTCTGATTGAGATAGTCCTTGAACTCCTGCTCGAATCGGGGCAGGTCGTCCTCGGCCACGCGCTGGTGGAGCTGGCGGTACTCAGACCCGGCTTCGACGGAGACGTCGAGCTCAGAGGTTTCCTGCGGATACAACGTCCGGAACTCGCCCATCAGGGCAATGATCCGCTGCCCGACCCGATTCTGGGTCGACAGCGCCTTCGACTGCTCATCGCGGAGGTTCGAGCCAACGGCCTGATGAGTGTCGGTCATCGCAGCCGTGTCGGTAGCCATCTGCCCGAGCCGTGACGCCACCAGCACTTCGATCGCCTCGAACGTCTCCGCGGCAATTTCGGCCGCCCGCGGGTCGGACAGAATGTGGTCGACCCGGGCCAGCTCCGCCTCGGCCGCCAACTGCTGCGACTCGGCACCGCCCTTTTGCTTCTGCAGATCTTCCAGCGCGGCGTCGCAGTCGCCGATCTGTTTCCTGACCCGCTGCAACTCCTCGGTGAGGGCCGCCAGCTGGTTGGAGGCGGCCAGGATCCGCTCCCTCTCCGAATTGAGATCGGCGATCTTGTTGACAAGCGACTCCCAGTCGAGGTCTTCCCAGGCCGTGTAGCCGTCGAGGCGGGCGAGCGATTGCAGCCGCCCGGATACCGCCGACTCGGTCCTTGTCAATTCTTCGACCGTCGCCGATAACCCCGACTGGCGATGGTGGAGCGCTCTGGCATGCTCGATCATGGCGTCGATCTTCTGCTGGTTGTTCCAGCCGAGGACGTACTCCCTGCGGTCGTCGATCCGGCGACGGTCGTCCTTCTCGTGGCGTTCCCGATCCTTGATCTGCCCGGCCCGGGTGACCGCCTTGGCCGCGGCACGGAAGTCGGCAATGGTGTCGACGCAGGCGTGGTTGGCCCGGCGGCCCATCTCACCTGATAGCCACGTCCCCAGCCCCGAGTCCGGCTTGATCTCGAGCATGTCCGAGAGCAGCGGGTGGCCCGTCCGGCGGTCCGCCGCGGATGCCGCTGCCGTCACCGCAGGCACCCGGTAGTAGACGACCCGAGCTCCAAGGTGGCGTTCGTTGATCCACGAGGCGACCGCTTCGTAGTGCCGGTTGGGAACCAGCAGCGAGAGGGCAAAGCTGTGCAGCACCCGCTCGGCGGCCCCCTCCCATTCGGAGGCTTCCGCCCGGACCTGGACCAGCTCGCCCGCGAAGGGGAGCTCATCGGGGTCGATGTCAAGGTCGGCGCACAGCCCGGCCCGCAGCTCCAGGCTGCTGCTGGGCAGATTTGTGGGGCGGGATTGGAGGCTGCGCAGTTCGGCGTTGATCGCCTTGGCGTCCTCATCGACTTTGCGCAGGTCGAAACGTTCGTCGGTGAGACGGTTTTGGACCTCCGCTTGCTCCCGCTCAATCTCGGTCCGGCGGACCGCCGCCTGCTCCCTGGCGGCGGCGAACTGCACGGCGTTGCCGATCCTGTCGAGGCCTGCCCCCTCCAACGACTGGTTGAAGCGCTCGAGCCTCTCCTGACGGCGGGGTTTCTCCTGCTGGTGGCGCTCGATCTCGTCTCCGATAGCCGCCAACCGGTCGCCGCCGTTGCCTGCGATCTGGATGTTGAGGTTGGTCTCATCGGTGCGCAGCGCTCCCAGGGCGGAGTTCTGCGCTGCCAGTTCGGTGTCGATCTCCTCGAACCGCGCCGTGAGCTCCTCGATCCGGCGGCCGTACATCGAGCGGGTGCGCTCGGCGAAGTAGTAAGGCAGGGCCTCCTGCTGGCGGCCGATTTCGGCGAGACGGTCGCTCAGCTCGTCGTAGGAGTCGAGGGCGACCATCATCGGCTCCAAGAGTTCGAGCTGGTTGCGGGCCCGCACCACGGCCTCATGCGCCTGGGTGAGGTTTTCGAAGTGCTCCACGAGAGAGTCGATGTGGGCCCTGGTATCGAATGGCTCGAGCATGTGGCTGCGGACGAAGTCGTTGAGGTTGTCCACCGCCTTCATCGACACGGTCTGGTGGAACAGCTCCATGGCCTGTTCGGACTCGATGCCGAGGCGACGCCGGAAGTCCTTGCCGTAGTCGGGGAATGTGTCGTAGGTCCGCGCCCCGATGTCGCGTAGTCGGCGCTTGAGCCCGGTGAGCTCCGTCCCGAAGTCGGAGAAGTTGGCGCTGATGGACATGGCGCTGTCGGCGACCACGAAGAACCGTTCGGGCTGGCCCTGGCCGGCTTCCCGGGCCCGGAACACCTGGGCCAGGGTCACCGTGGTGCCATAGTCGACGTTGGCGAATATGCCGAGTATCACGGAGAAATGGCGGGTGTCACGCAGGCCCACCGGGCGGGACGCTCCGGTGGTCTCGTTTCGCTCCGACTTGTAGTGCCCTTCCACGTAGGACCGTAGGTCCCGCTCACGCGTTTCTGCGCCAGCCGCCCGGTTATAGGAGATCTTGTGGGCGGGTAGCACCAGGGTGGTGATGGCGTCGACCAGGGTGGACTTGCCGGATCCGATGTCGCCGGTCAGGAGAGCGTTGCGGCTCCCGATGTCAAAGGTCCAAACGTTCTTGTCGAACGTGCCCCAGTTGTAGACTTCCAGCCGCTGCAGACGACAGCCCGGCAGGCGGTCGGGCTGGATGCCGTCGAGATCCATGAGATTGAACAGCGCCGACGTCATCAGCCTTCGCTTCCCGATACGGCCAGCTCATCCACGTACTCGTCGAGGCGGGCATCGAAGTCCGCCAGCCACTCCCCGTCGACGTACGCCTTGAGGATGCGGCGGACTTCGAAGAGATCCTCCTGGCCGCGCGGGCGGCGCAGGAACCCCATCTCCACCACCCGGTTGATATTGGTGTCGATGCTGTCCACCAGGCGGGCCTCGTTGGTCGACGGTGGCAGGTACAGCCGGAGCATCTCCAGGATCTGCTCGCGGGTCAGCATCAGCCTGGTCTCGGAACTGCTGGCGTCGAACTCGGCCAGCCGCTTGCGCATCAAAGCCAGGAGGATACTGGTCTGGAAGGACAGGGGCCGCCGGGCGACCAGCCGGGGCAATTCGACCCCGTCGTCGACCGGGAGGCTGCGCAGGTAGGCGTACCCCTCGGACTCGTCCGCCACCACTTGGAGGCCCAGCACCGACACGTAGTCACTGACCTGGTTGCGCAGATCGAGCAGGAGGGCCCAAGGCTTCTCGTGGGTGTCGCGGTAGACGGGACCTTTCATCAGATGGATGACCACGACAGACAGGTCCGACGGGCCCGGCGAAGCTGTCACGTGCACATCATCGATCACGAGGTCTCCATCCGGTCGCGGCTGAAGCTGACCCTGGGTAGCTCGGCGACACGCTCGACCTCCTCGGCGCTCCAAGCGATCTGCTCCCGCTCCTGGTCATCGAAAACCACCGCCAGCCCCGGCTCGATCAGCGAGAGGTAGCCCACCAACTCGGCCAGTCCCTGTTCGAGCGGGGCCCCGACCACGACCTCCCGCAGGCCGACCTGGTCCCGAGGCCCCAGCGTGTTCCAGACCCTACGGAGCAGGTCTTCGCGGTCGATGTACATCTGGCTCACCAGGGCCGACGAGTCGAAGTCGTCAGAACCCTCTTGCAGCTGAGCGCTGTCGATGGCGGTGACGGCCGGGCGACGATACATGGGTCGCTCGGTCGGCAGTCCGACCGACACAGTGGTGTCATCCATCTCCATGGTCACCGGGCTGCTGAGGTCCCGGACCTTGAGGGCCTTGGCCTCAATGCTGCGCAGCAGGTCGAAGACCCGGCGGTTCTCCAGCCACACCTGGTCGTCGAGAAAGCGGCGAAGCTGCTCGGACAGCAGCCGGACAGTGGCCTGGGTCCGGTCGCTGGCGTCGATCCAGTCGAAATGGATGCGAGCCAGCCGATCGTCCTGGTCGGTGATCTCGTCGATCTCCCGTAGTCGCTCCAGCAGATCGGTCAGCTCGGCTTGGCGCTGGTGGGAGAGCAAGAAGTCGTAGAACGCCTGGAAGCTCTGGCCCTGGTCGGATTCGGCGATGCTGTTGCGGCTGCCCAACGCCTCGTCGAGGAGGGCGCCCTTCGATCCGTTCCAGCCGGCGATCTGCTGGCGCAGGTTGCGGTCGAGGCGCCGGAAGTTCTCCTCCACCTCGCGGAAATCCGACAGCAGCTCGCGGGCGGTGCGAGAGAACTGCTGGTAGCGGTCGCGCTGGCTCACCGGGTCCAGCACCGTCACCTCACCCCGCTCGGCTCGGGCGATTTCCTCGTCCAGCTCGGCCCGGCGACGCCGCAGCTCGACCAACCGGCGATCCGGATCGTTCTCCGCGCCGAAGACCATCTGGCGCAGCAACTCGAAAATGGTGTTCAGGCGGGACTCGGTACCGATGAACTCCCTGGTTCGCAGGTCGTCCACCCATCGCAGTGCCTTTTCGACCGCAGGGACCAGGTCGAATCGGGCCTCGTCGGAGCCAGGCGGGTAGAACTTCCGTAACCACCCGCGTTCCGGTGAAGCCCAGTCGTCCAGATACTCGGACGCCGGTTTTGGGAATCTATCCTCGCCGAGACGCTGGTTCAATGCGTACAACTCCTCGTCAAGCTCACTGGCCAATACCGATGCGGCGACGTCTCCCGCGTTGTGGTCTACGAAGACGCGACCGAGGAAACTCAGAACGAGTGCCGCGTTGTTCGACCGCAAGAGTGCCCAGGCCGGGTGGTGTGTACGAAGCTGGTCTATCTCGTCATACTTCATGCTTGGGCTACCTCAGGGAACCGGGTGGTGACCGGATGCGGTACCGGAGATACGCAGAGACTATGACTCCAGTGTGACACCCGAAGCGACCAAATCGATCCAACCTGTGTCAAACGAACGGGCGATGGCATGTCGATATCCGTTCATCACGATCCCGGATTTCAGACGGACCCGAAGAGCTGTGGTCGGACAGGCGGCAGTCGATCACGGCTGAGTCCGATCATTTCCCCACTCAGCTCGAGTCAACCGTTGCCGATGCGCGACAAGAAGCCCCTGTCCGGCACGTGCTCTCCACCGTGGTCTCGCCGGCCTGCGCCGGCCACCCCCCGAGGTGGTTGGGGCGCCCCGGCCTGGAGCCCCGGCTAGCGCGCAGAGCAGCCCTTCGCTGTCGTGGCACGCTGTGGCACAGGGTGGTATGCTGTGTCACATGCCTGATCACTACACCTTGCGGCTCGCACCCGGCACGAAACAGCGACTCACCGAGCGGGCTCACCGCGCCCATATGCCGGAAAGGACCCTGGCGCAGCGCTACGTCGAGGAGGGACTCCGGCACGACATGCATCCACTGATTCATTTTCTCGATGGACCCAGCGGGCGACGCGCCAGCCTGATCGGCCGCGGGCTGGACATTTGGGAGGTCATCGCCACCGTTCGAGACAACGACGGGTCGATCCCACTTACAGCACGGTACCTACAGGTCCCAGCCGGCCTGGTGGAAGCCGCCGCGGCCTACTACGGCGAGTACCGCGGCGAGATCGATACAGAGATCGAAAGCAATGAGTCCGAGTACGAACGGGGTCGCGCCGCAGCCGCCGCAGGTGAGCAAGCACTCCGTGTGTGAAGGTTCTCTTGGACGAGCAACTCTCGCCGCAGATCGCAGTGCTGTTGCGTGAGGCGGGCTATGACGCCGTCGCCGTCGCCGAGCGCGTCGACCTCGTCGGAAGTATCGACTCGACCATCCTCGAGGTGGCGACGGGCGAAGGGCGCGCCGTAGTCACCAACAACATCAAGGACTTTCGGCCGCTCGCCGCCGAGCGGCTTGCGCAGGGACGGACGCATGGCGGCCTGATCTTGGTGCCCTCGACACGCACCCGCAGTCGCGCTGCCGTCACCGCGCTCGCGGCCGCAATCGAGAAGGTCCTGCACGACCATCCCGACGGGCTGACAGGCAGCGAGCGCTGGATCGGGCCGCTCCTGAGTGGGTGACGCGCGCGGTTTCGGGCTGACCGTTCCGACTGCGAGGTCACGCCAGCGCGCGCAGCCGCTGTCCGAGCGTGTCTTTATGTGTCTTTACGGTGCGGGAAGGGGAGGGATCGTGAGGGAGCCTGAGGGGATCGCAACGCCGCGACCAGCAATCTCCTCGGAAAGGGCCTGGTCAAAACACTGAGAGCCACACCTTCGCAATGTAGAGGCCGAGGGTTCGAGTCCCTTCACCTCCACGAAAGCCCAGGTCAGAGGGCCAAAGTGGGAGCCCCAATGTCACGACCCCCGTCGGCGTGACCTTATCGCTGAGTCAGAGACGCCGAAAACGACGGTGCGATGCGGTACCGACCGCGCAACGGCTACACCAAAACGATGGCCGTAAGCCGAGCTACAAGGCGGTGCTCGGGAGTACCTCCAAGCCGAAGGTCGGCCTTCTACCGCATCCGGGCCTGGTGACTCGGCTGACGGCGCCGGTACGGTGAAGTTTTGCCCCGACCGACGAGGAGAAACCGATCGATCATCGCGTCGAGCACCGTGCGGTAGCCGTCGACATCCAACGTGGGGTCCCATGCCTGCTGGAGGACGAAGCCGAGGATGAGCGAGAGCATGGCTCGGGAGAGCGCATCAGCGTCGACATCGGCGATGAGCTCCCCACGGTCTTGGCGTTCCCGCAAGAAGTCGGCGATCTGGTGGCGCTGGCCGACCCCGTCCCGCACGATGGATGCCACCCGTTCGTTGCGCAAGGCTTCGGCCCACACCTGAACGGTCACGCGCCGACGCTTCTGCTCGAGGGGATCGGACAGCCAGTCGAGGTAGCCAGCGGCCAGGTCATGAAGGGCTTGACGAGTGTTCGGATTGGCAAGCGCCGTGGATGCCAACGCGGACTCCAAGGCATGGCGCTCCTCCGCAATCGCCTCGACGATCTCCTCTTTGCTGGTGAAGTAGAGGTAGATCGTTCCTGCACTCACTCCCGCCTCGGCGATGATCTGCGTCATTGATGTACGGTGGAATCCCTCACGAGCGAAGCACTCAATCGACGCGTCGAGGATCTGGCGCCGCCGCGATTCGCGGTGGGCCTCGGTCACCTTTGGCATTGGTTCGTCCTTGTGGCTTCGGCCACCCGGTAGAGATCAGAGCCCTGCTCGACACGTCCGAGCTCTGTCCTATAGCAGCGGGCCACCTCGGCGGTCGTTCGATCGGAGTCGAGGAGGAAGCCGCGTTCGGCGAGGTAGGACTCCAGTCGGTCAGGATGGAAGCCGAAGACGAATGGTTCGCCGTTGAGCCGGACCCAACCCTTCCACCGCCTCGCTTCCTCGAAGTCGACGGAACCATCGAGGGCGCGGCCGTCGACGTACGTGAAGACCAACCGACTGTCCGGGGAGCAGATAGCGGAGAGGAGCTCGAAGTTGTCGTCAACGGCCGATTGGCTCAGATAAGAGATCACGCCCTCCCACACCACGATTGACCGAGCACGCTCGTCGAACCCAGCCTCGGCAAGCCGGCTAGCGATGTTGTCGAGCTCGAAGTCGACGCCCACGAAGCGAACGTGGTCTGTCGATGTGCCCGTAGCGCTGAGTCGCGCCCGCTTGGCGCGTTGGGTGGAGGGATGGTCGACCTCGAAGACGGTGATGTCGTCTGCCTGAGGCAGCCTGTAGGCCCGGCTGTCGTAGCCGGCTCCGAGAAGCACCAGTTGCGTTGCCCCATCGCCGATTGATTCCTGCACCATCGTGTCGATCAGGCGAGTGCGGACGACGCCGGAACTGCGGGTGCGGGGCCAGCCGAAGTCGAGGACCGCCGGCACGGCCCGACCGATCACGGGAAGTCTGGCGACGTCCGCCACGAGCCGGAGCGAGGTTGGGAGCAGGGAGGTGGCCAAGGGATCGGTGAACAGGCGGCCCTCCGCTGGTCGGGCTGACTCGACCGCACGGAACAGGGCCATGTAGGCCGCCGTGCTGCTCTCGTGATCTTCCTTCATAAACCGAATGTTCGTTCATTATAGGAACCAATGCAAGCCCTCCGGCCCACCCGTTGTCCAGATCGGCCGGGTTGACGACACCCTTCTCGACCGCTTGCCGGGGTACTCGCGAACTATCGCGAACCTCACAGACCGTCTACATTTCGTCTACACTAGCTTGATGTCTTCCTCCGACACGACCACCGTCCGAGTCCGACGGCCCGACTCCGAGCGCCTTGCGGCGTTGGCCGAGAGCCGCCAGACGACGGTCGTCGAGGTCGTGCACACGGCCATCGACGCGTTGGAACGCCAGGAATTCATGCGCGGGCTCAACGACGACTACCGACGGTTGGATCCGCAGAGCCGAGAAGCGCTCTTGGCAGAACAGCTGGAGTGGGATCCGCTCGCTTGATCTGGCGGGGAGAGATCTATGAGGTCGATCTCGGAGTGCCCCTTGGCCATGAGGCTGCTCACTTGCGTCCGGGCGTCGTGGTTTCTGCCGACCTCATCAACAACGGTCCTGGAGCGATGGTTGGGGTCGTCCCGATCACATCCACCCGCTACGGCTTGCGAAGTCACGTCGAACTCGAGCAGGGCGACAGTGGACTCGGCCACGACTCGTTTGCTCGGTGTGATCAGATCCGAATGCTCTCGACAAAGCGTCTCTCGAATCATCGGGGGCGCATCTCACCTGAGTCGATGCAAGTGATCGATCGCGCTCTGAGGTTCGTTCTCGACCTTTGAGTCTCGCAGGGCGTGACCTTACGTGACCTCCGGTGAAATGCGAAGCCGTCGCGGATCGTGGGCGCGTATCACGAGGCACCGGTCGGTGTGGGACGAGGTGGAGTTGTTGCCGACGGGTGTGTTTACGCGGCCTTCTCGGTGATGGTGACGGCGAATCCGAGGGCCTCGATCCGGCGTTGGAGCCGCTTGCCTCAATGGCCGGATCGTGACGGCGTTCGAAGTAGTCGGCACCGGGATCTTGGTAGAGGGCACCGGAACTGAGCAGGTGCCAGGCGGTTTCGAGCATGGAGTGGGCGACGGCAACCGCGGCCTTGTTGGGGCCCCGACGCCGGGCGATGCGGGCGTAGAGGGCGGAGTAGTAGCTGCCCTTGGTGCGCGCCGCCGACCGAGCGGCCTCGAGGAGGGTGCGCCTGAGCCACGGTGCGCCCTTGCGGGTCCCGGCCGGTCGCTTCTTGCCGGCCGACTCGTAGCTGGCGGGCGCCACCCCGGCCCAGGCGCAGAGATGCCCGGCCGTCGGGAACCGGCTCATGTCGGCCCCGGTCTCGGCGACGATGACCTGCGCCGTGGTCGCGGAGATGCCCGTGATCGAGGTAAGCAGGGCGACCTGGGGCTCAAAAGGGACGAGCCGGGCGCAGATCTCGGCGCTGAGCGCGGCGATTGAGGCATCCAAGAAGTCGAGGTGGTCGATCACCTGTCGGCAGAGGATGGCGTGGTGAGCCCCGAAGTTCCCCTCGAGGGCGACTTCGAGCCGATCGATCTTGTTGCGCATCACCCCTTTGGCCATGCCCGCCAAAACGACCGAGTCGCGCTCGCCGGCGATCATGGCCTCGATCATCGCCCGAGACGACGCAGACCACACCGTCGACGCCACCGAAGTCAGCTTCACCCCGGCGTCTTGGAGCGTTTTCTCCAGGCGCTGGATCTCCTTGGCCCGGGCATCGACCTGGGTCTTCCTGTATCTGGTCAGCTCCCTCAGCTCCCTGATGTCAGGCGGAGGCACGAAAGACGGTTGCACCATCCCGTGCGCCGCCACGTCGGCCAGCCACTCGGCGTCGGAGAGGTCGGTCTTTCGACCCGGGACGTTCTTCACGTGTTGAGCGTTACAGAGCCACAACTCCTCGAAGAGGCCTTCGAGGGAGTAGTAGACGGGCCGCCAATAGATCCCCGTTGCCTCCATGGCCACGGTGCTCACCCCGGCATCCATGAGGAACGCCGTGAGCTCAGCGAGGCCCTCTTGGGTGGTCGGGAACCGCCTTTTGGCCACCTCGACATCCCCGTCGGGCATCGTCACCCTGGTGCAGGCGACCACAGTGTCGCGGTGGACGTCGAGGCCGCCCACCTTGTCCCTGATCTGCTTCATGTGCACCTCCTCGTTGTCGGAGGCCACCGGGAGAGGACCACGGTGTAAAGCGGAATCTCCGGTTCGTGCTCACAGCGACACTTGGTGGTCCCCACGGTCCCGCACCAGACTTATCGCGCGCACGCGGCTGCAAGACAACGTCGGCGACCACACCCGGCGGCCGCCCGCCAGCCTTTCATCCCTTGATGGTGACCGCCCAGGTCATGGGGACTTATCACGAGTGCCGTATGCAGCCCTATGCAGGTGAGCGCGCGCCACACCATGAACCTGCTGGAGGTTCGCGCGAAGTCGTCCTCGAAGCTGCGGCGGTGGCGTATGCAGCCACAGGCGCGCCATGGCGGCAGCCATACTCAAGCCAAGGCCGATCGGACCACCTCGGGACCACCCGGCTGCGGTGTTGATCCCGGCGTGCCTCGGTGCTGTGAACTCCGCCCGCGACCCCGGCGGGGCGGCGGGTCCTCGGCTGACGCAGTGGTGCGGGTCGGCTTCTCCCGTTTGCGATAGGACTCGCCTTCGATGACGAGCTCCCACGCCGCACTCGTCACCCGGTCGATGGCGGACTGGGCGAGCAGTGGGTTGGCCATCACGGCCAGCCATTCACTCGTGTCGCTGTTGGACGTGAACGCGGTGGCTCCCCACCAGGTGCTCGACCCAGCATCATCGGAGGTCGGACTCCCAACTCGGGCGGCCCTAACTCGGCGCCTCGGAGGTTGCCTGGGCGCGCGCGGCGGATCCGTCCGGTCCATCAAGGCGGGTGGCAATCTGGCCTCCATGTCGGGTGACGACCAGCACTACCTTCCGGCAGCCCTTATCGGCGGCTTCGGTATCCAGCGCCGGCCAGCCGCTGCGCAAGGCGCAGATCGTGGTGCGTGAGCTGACCTCGGGGCGAGGTGCACCCGGTAACGGCAGAGGATGTTGCTCGCCGCCGAGCGCTGTACCGCCTCCTAGCCCCTGGGCCCGGGTCAATCGTTGACAAGCTGTGGACCCCGGTCGAGCGGGATCTCCCGGCGATGGTGGCGAGGCTCGAGGCTGCTGTCCTTGGCGAACGGATGACAGCATCGCTCGCCACCTCGGCGCTGCGCTCGGCCATTGCCCGCCGTCAGGCGGTCGGCACCGTGGTGGTGCACTCCAACAGGGGCGGCCAGTTTTGCTCCCGGGCATTCCAGGCCATCCTCAAACGGCCGTCGGGCTCCGCGGTTCGATGGGCCGGGTGGCCTCAGAGGGCGACAACGCGGTCATGGAGTCCTTCTACTCGCTGCTCCAGAAGAAAGTCTTCAGCCAGCGAGGCGAATTGGCCGCGTGAAAGTGTCACGACCGATGTCAACCGAACTCTGGGCAGACCCGCCAAGAGTGGCCGCTGACCTGGGGCGCGGAGGTCGTCGGTTCAAATCAGGGCCTGCTTGGATCAGAACCTCGCGAAGATGCATGAGAGTGCAGGAGGAATGAGGAGAAGTGGGAGCCAATGGTGACTGACGGTGCCGGCGATCGTGGGTTCGACTACGAGATGATCGCCAGCGGGTACTACGATGCCGTTTACCGGCGCCATCGGGGCATCCAGAGCAAGTGGCACCACCTGAAATTCAGGCGTGTCGTCGAGGAGATGGAGGGCTACCAGCGGCACCTTGATGTGGGCTGCGGGCCGGGGACGCTGATAGGATTGCTCGACGACCGCTTCCTCTCGACGGGGATCGACATCTCGACGACCGAGATCGACTACGCGCGCTGCGTGTACGAAAGCGAGTCGAAGCACTTCTTCGCCGTCTCTGCGCGCGCGCTGCCGGACGCTTGCCGCGACTACGACGTGGCGACCCTCGTCGAGGTGGTCGAGCACCTGGCGCCCGCCGAAGTGGACGACGTACTCCGGGCGACGATCGAGCGGCTGCGTCCGGGCGGGAAGCTCGTCGTGACGACTCCGAACTTCCGCAGCGCGTGGCCGCTCGTGCAGAGGCTCATCAGCCGCTTGGGCCCGGTGGATTACGCCCCCCAGCACATCAACCACTTCACGCCGCGCCGGCTGCAGCAGCTGCTCCAGGACCTCGGGCTCACGGATGTGCGTGTCCATCGGTATCTCGCGCTCGCCCCGTTCGCGGCAGCGCTCAGTTGGCGGCTGGCGGACATACTTGCCCGTGTTGAGCGGGGCTCGCTCGAGCGGGTGGCGGGGCTCCTGCTCCTAGTCACAGCCAGCAAGCCCGCGGATGAGTAGCGACGCCGCGTCCTAGCCGCGGACACGACGGCGGCGATCCGGGCCGAGAAGGCCGGGTCGCGATGCTGGTGATGACTTCCCTCGCGTAGGCGGTCGGGATCCCTACCCGAAGGGGACGGTCACCGGACCGGGCACGGGTAGGTAGACGGCAAAGAAGTCACGGTCGTCGGGGACGAGGTAGCGGTCGGGCGACTGATTCGGGTTGGGCCCCACCATCGTCGGGTTGAGACCGGGGGGGTTGTAGGTGTTGAGCGTGTGCCATTCAGGGTTGATATCGAACTCCATCGCCCGCACTGCACCGACGTGCTGGAGGATCTGCGCGATGCTGATCACTGTCTGATAGTCAGCGGCGACGTAGATGAGGTTGCCCCGAGCGTCGATGCCAACGCCGGTGCGCCAGACGCGGGTGACGCCGCCGAGCGTGTATCCCCACTGGGGGCTGTCCGGGTTGGCGTCCAACGTGGGATTCAGCTGGCTGTTCCAGACGATCGGAGCCAGGCTCTGACGGGCCCACGCGACGCCCGGCCCCGGGCTCGGGCCGCCGCT
>Ga0116217_10000597_pt1 | contig 36323 bp, 41 predicted proteins | sample Sb_taG_6_FD_89697 | JGI IMG/M metagenome (GOLD analysis project Ga0116217, IMG submission 89697) | Peat soil microbial communities from Weissenstadt, Germany - Sb_50d_4_PS metaG | ecosystem: Environmental > Terrestrial > Soil > Wetlands > Peat | place: Germany: Weissenstadt | collected 2010-09-21 | reverse complement strand
CGTGCGAAAGGGATCCAGCCAGACGACGGGAACGCCTCGGTCAACGGCCTTGTAAGCCAGCTGGCGGTGGAGCTCTCCCTGCGGCCACGAAGAGAGGCGGCGTCGGAGAGATCGGGAATGAAAACGTGGAGGGCTCCTCCAACCACTCCGCCGTCGCCTCGGTTGGGGAACGGCCGTGAGGTCCTCGAGCGCGAGAACCGCATGCTGGGCGGCCAGCTGATCGATCAAGGAGCGAGTGAGGGCATGGAGCCGGGAGCGGATTCGGCGGCGTTCTCTTCGCCCCTCTCTACCCAGCAGCCGGCGAGAGACCCGTCGATCGTGAACCTTCTTTCGAGCTAAGAATCGACGCCTCCCGACGTGACGGGCTTGGATGGCCCGGACCTCCGGAAACCCCACCCAGACATACTCCGCCCGCCCGGGAGTCACACGCACTCCGTCGAGGGACGATTCGTTCGTATCAAGGGCGACGACCGAGGTTGGTGCATACGGCTCCGGCGGCCGTCGAGCATAGAGCAGGACGACTTGCCTAAGCCCGACATGAACCTGGGTCACTCGATGGTCCGGGTTCGCCATGACTCGTCGGTGGTAGTCGGAGACGGGGACGACGAAAGAACACCACTCCCCACGACGTAGGGAGAGACGTAGCTTACCGGAGTCCGGGTCGAAGTGGAACGACTGAGCAGGGACTCGAACGAAGGGAGTTCGAACGTAGGGAACGCGGCTGACGATGTTCTTTCGATGACGACGCCGGTGACCGCTGGCCAGCGAGCGAGCGATGTCGGCGGCGGCGAGACCGATCGACCCGGTGACCCTCACCTCGAGCGCTCGGTCCCGCGCGAAGCGGGACAGGGCCCGTCGGGACGTGACCTGAGTCGCGAGGGTCTCTCGAAGACAGAGGTTGACGAGAAGGCGAAAATCGTCCATCAGGGCTCGAAGGGAAACGGGAAGGGTGGCCCGATCCGGAGGGAGGGAGAAGACGAGGGCACGGCGAGGGTCCACGACCGAGGCATGGGCGAGGAGTGGGCGACCTTCTCGCGTTCGATGAACAGTGAACGATGGAGGGTTAGGCCGAAGTGAACTGCTAAGGCCTTGAAGAAAATCCCGAAGCAGCGTTCGTCGCTACCTTTATAATCGGTGCCCGGGTCCCCGCGCCGCGTTCGATGTCGACCTCTGCCTATCGGTACATGGCCCATTCGTTCCGCCAGACGCTCGGCGACGAGGGTGCGGCCCTTCGCCACGAGCGACTCCTCACTTGGCGGCAGGAGACCACCGTCACGCGGCTCGAGCGTCCCACCCGGCTCGACCGGGCGAGGGCGGTAGGGTACCGCGCTAAGGGCGGGTACTCCATCGTTCGCGTCCGCGTTCGGCGCGGGGGTCAGCGAAAGCGGGCGATCATCGCGGGCCGTCGGCCGAAGCACAAGGGTATCCTGCGGATGACGCTCGCAAAGAGCCTCCGCCGCATCGCCGAGGAGCGGGCGCAGAAGCACTACCCAAACCTCGAGGTTCTCAACTCCTACTGGGTGGGCGAGGACGGGAAGCAGAAGTTCTACGAAGTGATCCTGGTGGACCCGGTCCACCCCGAGATCACCTCGGACCCGAGGATCGCCTGGATCGGCGATCCCCCGAACAAGAACCGTGTCTACCGCGGACTGACGAGCGCGGGCACCGAGGGTCGCGGCCTGCGCTGGTCCGGCAAGGGCACCGAGCGGTTCCGGCCGTCCCGCGCCCGCAACCGGCGCGATACCCGGCGAACCCAGTCCAAGGTCATCCCGTAGGGCCTGCGGGACCTGCGGAGTCGCCGAGGTCGAGAAGCGACTCGATTGACGCCTTGCGTCGTTCCGCGTTGCGCCTCGCCCATCCCGCGAGGCCCTCCACGTGGACCAGTTCTCCGCGGAGGGCGCCAGCGAGCCGCCGCCGGTAATCCAGGTCGAGGTCGAGGCGTTCGGCCGAGAGGAACTCCTTCAGGCGGCGGGCCAGGCGGCCGCCCTCGCTGTCCCAGTCGGTGAGGAGGATGACGCGGCGGCTTCCGGCCGTCAGGCGCTGAGCGGTACCCGACAGCGTCTGGCCTGCGTGAACGGCGACGATCGCCCCGGCGAGACCGAGGCGGCGGAGCGAACGGCGGTCCCGCTCGCCCTCCACGACCACGACGGTTCCGGGAACGAGGCTGTCGACCAGTAGCTTGCGCCACAGCTCGAGGAACTCCTCGAAGGCGGCGTCGTTCTCCCGGTCGTGCGTCATCCGGTTCGGTCGGTGCCGGAGGGGCTTACCCTCCGGTCCGCCCTCGAAGCACCGCACATCTCCTATAGTCCTAGCGCAGTCCCGCCGTTCCCCATGCCCGACACGTTCACGATGCTGCTCGAGTGGCGCCGGAACGAGGCGGCGGGTCGGACCCTCGCGAAGCTTCCTCCCGACTACTACGCCTCGACGGCGCAGTACCTCGCCGAGCTGAAGCGGTCGTACGAGTCGGACCTCCGCGAGAACCCGTCCTCGCGAAAGGGCGAGATCTCCCGCCAGACGTACCAACGGGCGACCCAGGTCGCGAGGGACGTCCTCGAGGGTCGGATGCAGAAGGTCCTCTCGCTCGCGTTCCAGGCCAGCATCGGCGGGTCGCGGGAGCTGCCCAACGCCCTCGCCGAGGAGAAGGTGATGTTCGACCAGCTGCTCTCGACGTTCCTGACGCTGAGACGGACCGCGGCTCCGTATCTCGAGCAGTCGTCTCCCCCCTCCGCGGTCCTGTCGGCCCCCATTCCGGCGGTCCCTCTGGCCCCGGCCCGCGCGCCGGAACCCGCCTCTCCGAAGACCTCCCGTTCCCCGGGGGCCGCCCCCGCGCCGCGGGGAGTTGGCGGACCCCTCACCTACGTACGGGTCGTCAAGGACGGACGTCCGATCGAGCTCGGGCCCGAGACGGTCGACATCCGGAACGACGACATCCTTTCCCTTCCGCCCGATTCTGCGAAGATTCTCGTGGACTCGAAGGTCGCGGAATCGATCATCGCCCGGGCGTTGGGTCCTCCGGCCTGAGCCGGGAGAGCGCGTCCGCGCTCTCAGCCGCGGCCAGTTCGAGCACCTGGAACCGGTCGAAACCGAAGAGCAGGTTCTTCGTCGCGAGCCGCGTGCGGACTTCCTCTTCGGGGGAGCGCGCCGCACGGAGCTCGGACTCAAGGAGCGCCGGGAACCCCCAGCGGCCGAGAGCCTCCGCCTGGCGGCCGAAATCGAGCTCGACGAGCCCGGAGGACCTACCGGCCTGCCGGATCCGGGTGAAGTTCACGAACACGGACAGGTCGCGGCTGCCGGGCGCGCCGAACGGGTCACTGACCGCGCGGTGACGGCGCACCGCCGCGAGCGTTCCGGACGGATGCGCGGACCGGAGCTCGGTCTCTTCCATTCCGTAGTCGAGCACGACGAACAGGCCACGGGCCAGGTGGTCGGCGACCTCTCGGACCATCGCCTCGGCCGAGGGCGAGACCTCCACCACGGTGCCCGGAGGCGGCGCCGGGGTCAGCGGCATCCCCGAGAGCGCGCGGGAAAGCCTCGCCTCCGCAGGCACGAGGCGACCGCCCTCCCATCGCGCGCCCAACTCGACCCAGGCGCTACCGGTCCACCGCAGCCTCCGGGCCGGCTGGGCGTCCAGGACCTCGTTGGCGAGAACGGCACCGGAGAACGGACCGTCTGCGGAGAGGCCCGCACTGGTCCGGACCGAGACCCCGGACGCCGTGCCAGCGGTGCGAGCACGCTCGAGCGCCAGCGAGCGCAGAGGCCCGGAACGCTCCACCAGCACATAGTCGATCGGCCCACCGTTCTCGGCCGCTGTTCCGATAGTGCGGATGACCCCGTCCGCGAGTGTCCCGTCGCCGGGTCCGACCTCGACGACCGAGAACGGTCGTTCGACCCCCAATGCCTCGCGGACCGCGGTCAGTCTGCGGCCGATCGACCGCGCGAACAGCGGGTGAACGTGCGCGGCGGTGTAGAAGTCGCCCCGGGGGCCGAGCGTGGGTCCTGCGCGTGCGTAGAAACCCAGCCCCTCGGCGTAGAGGGCGATGTCCATGAACCGGTCGAACGGAACGAAACCGGACGCGTCCGCGGCGGAACGCAGCCGGTCCGCCATCGCGCGATCCCGGTCTTCGTCGCCCGACACGCCGGCCACCGTTCGGGACGTTACGGGGCCCGGTGCCAGGCGCCGAGCTCAGCCGATGTACCCGAGGTCCTCGCGGCTGGCGGTCGGCGAGCCCGGGGACGGTTCGGTCGTCCGTTGTTCGGCTTCGTGGATCTTCTGGGCGATCCGGTCGATCTCCTTCGCCTTGGCCTCCAGCGCCGTGAAATCGACCTCGAGGTGCAGGACGCGCGCGAGGACCTTCAGGACGGCCTCCGCGCTCCGAGGGTCGACGAAATAGCCGCTCGTCTCCCCCGTCAGGCAGACCCCTTCCATACCGAAGAGGCGCCCGAGCCCGAGGAAGAGGCCGCTCGCGCCGATCAGTCCCCCTCCGGGGTCGTTCCGAGAGAAATGGACACCGAACTTCTTCATCGCCTCCACCCGGGCGGGCAGGGTGGCGGCTCCAAGGACGCGCGGCTCCTCGATCACGCGGCCCTGGGCGAAGCCCGCGAGCGTGTAGACCTCGCGGACTCCGAGCGTCGCGCAGTAGCTGAGGACCCGTTCGGTGATCTCGTACTGGCCCTCGGGGCTGATCCCCTGGAAATCCCCGCCGAGGATCAGGATGTCGTGGGCGGCGGAGGCCGGTGCCTTCCAGTAGGCGATCTCGTTCGATACGAGCCGGATGATCCCGGACTCGTTCACGTAGACCTGGGGAGGGAAGAACTTCGAGTAGATCGTGGCGAGGGGCTTCGCGTGCAGCTGGTCGCGGAGGTAGTCGGCCGCCAGTTTTCCGACGTTGCCCACGCCCGGGAGACCTTCGATCAGGATCGGGTCCTTCAACTCGACCTTCTCGAGCGGGCGGATCAGCACGTCTTCCACGGGTCTTCCTCCTCGGAACGAGCCGACCGACGGGGATAAGGGTTCGGTGGCGTGCGCGTAGGCCGCTATCGCGGGGTCGACTCCGGTGCTCGGACGCCCCAGCCGGTCTCGCCCAGGGACGCCTTCCAGATCCGCGTGAGGTTGGGGCGATGCCCCACCTTCTCGACCGAGAGCGTGTGGGCGTAGTGGTCGGCCTCCGGCTCGGCGCGGAGGTCGAGCACCACGTCCGCGAGGTCTTGGAGCACGGCCGCCGTGGCTCGGTCCTGCAACGATGTGTGGAGCGTGATCAGCGCCTGGCCGCCGATCGTCTGGCACCGGTGGCGGATCTGCCGCGCCACCGTGGTGACATCCCGCGGGGCCAGGATCTCGAAGAAGAAGTCGATCGAGTCGACGACCAGGCGGAACGGCGCGTCGATCGCCTGGAGGTCGGCGAGCATCCGGTCGGTGAGCCGGAACGTCGTCGCGGGGCGCTCGCCCAGCTGCTCGCGGACGAGTCCTTCGAAGCCCAGCCCTCGTTCCCGGGCCTTGGCGACCTCGAGCCCGCGGACGAGGACGCGCTCGTAGTACTCGTCGGCGAGGTTGACGATCTTGACCCCGTCCGGGTCCCAACCGAAATCGGTGAACGACTGGCGCACGTCCTCGGTGCGCTCGTACGTCGTGTAGAACAGGACCGGAACGGTACCCACGCCCGCATGGGCGAACTGCTTGGCCAGCACCGAGGAGCCCGCGCCCGTCGACCCCTTGAGCAGGGCGAGCCAGCCCATCGGTAGGGCGGAAGAGAGGGGCTGGTCGATCTCCGGGATCCCCAGGATGGGCGTTTCGTCCACCACGTTCAGGGCCCCAGCCGCGCGACGTCGATCGTCTCATCCACCACGAGGTTCAGCAGCTGCTCGACGCTCGCGGCCTGTTCTTCGGTCGTCTGGAGCACGAGCGTCAGGACCTGACGACTCTTCAGATTGTTCAGGAGGATGTGGAGGAACTCCGAGAGGAGCTCGGGGGGATTGTGGACGGCGAGCGAGTTGACGCTGTCGATGATGACCGTGGACCGAGGGCTCTTGGACCGGCGGAGGAGGTATTCGACGCGGAGCATGATCGACTCGAGCGCCCGGGGGCTCTCGACGTAGGTCGCGTTCGGAAGTGGGTCCGCGAAGCGCATCATCAGATGGCTGATCGCGTCGACGAACGAGATCCGGTCCGACGAGACGTCGAGCGCCTGGGCCAGCGACCAGACGAACGAGGCCGGGCTCGTCACCGCGACGTAGATCGTGTGCGTGCTGGCGTCGCTCCCCACATCCCGGAGAGCGGCGCTGAGGACCGCGAAGTACTGGTCGGCGTACTCGCGGGGGTCGAGCTTGAGGGCGACCGCGGTCCCGGGCGGCAGCGAACGGAGACGATCCCCAATGTCGCCCGGAGTCATCCCTCAGCCCTCCTCTTCGTTCCGGTTGCCCTTCAGGTGCGGCGTCATGAGGAGGCCGATCGGAGTGAGCTCGATGACGTACTGCGCGTGCGAGTGGGCGGACCCTCGCATCTTCACGATCTGAAGTACCCGAAGGATGTCGCCGCGGCGACGGGCGTTCCACAGCAGCACGATCCCGTCCACGATCGCTTCCTCGACGCCGCGGGTCGAATAGCGTCCCTGCGTGGGTGTGATCTCCGAGACGAGGAGGGAGGTGCACCCGATGGCGCTCATCTCCTCGCCGAAGCGCAGCACGAACTCCCGGATCTGCTCGTCGGTGCGGATCCGATAGCACAGCGAGGTGAGGCTGTCCAGGACGAGCCTCTTCACCCCCAGCGCGCGGACCATGTCGCGAATCGTCCGCAGGAGGATGTCCAGCTCGTCCGACGAGAGTTCCTCCCGTTCGAGCCCGAGCTTCTCGTAGACCACGGGAAGGTCCACGAACACGAGCGAGCCGTCGGCCACGAGGTCGGTCCGGAAGAATTCGAACGTGGAGAGGTTCTGGACGAGCTTCCCGGACGCCTCGGTCACCGAGAGAAAGAGAGAGCGTTCTCCGCGTTCTGCTCCGCGAAGAAGGAACTCGAGGCTCAGCGTCGTCTTGCCGGTGCCTACGCTTCCCGCGATGAGAACGGTGTTCCCGCGCGGGATACCACCCCCGAGGATGTTGTCCAACCCCTCGATGCCGGTGACACAGCGCTCGAGAACGGTCGCCGGTTCCCCCCGTCGCTCCGGGACGGGCTCCGCCGCCGCAGGCGCGGGGCCTTCCATCGAGAAAACGAGCCGGTAGGAGACTAAGAGGGTTGTGGCGCTCGGGAAATCGCCTCGGCGGCGGGACCAGCGTTGGCCCCCCTTCGGCCGGGGATTCGCGCAGGGTCCACCCACCACACCGTTCCCCGCGGCCCTCGCTCCACTCGGACCAGCGCCCCGGCTCGCCCGAGCAGGGTGCCCGCGCAGCGGATCGCGTGGTCGTTGCCCGGCGCGGGCCGGGATCGGAGTTGGTCGAGCGCGACCTCGATAGGACCTACCGATTCCGAAGCGGACGCAAGAGCGCGAACAGCATCGAGGATCCCGTCGGCGCCGGAGACGTCGCCCTCGGGTCGTTCGACTTGGTGTGCCGTCCGAGATGGTTCGGGCGGATTGCCGCACCCGTCCCCTGTGTCTGCCAGCCCTGGATCTCGGACGACTACCGGGGGACCGTTCGCCCTGTCGACCCGTTCTACGTGCTGAAGCAATCGGACCGTCCGGACCCAACGTACCGCTTCTCCCTTGCCGAGGAACACGGCGGCCTCCCCGCGAGGAAGGGCGAGGATCGCCTCGGAGGGCACGCCCCGCGCGGTCCGGGACAGCTCCCTCGCCTCGTCGGGAGACCCGCGGAACGCGACGAAATCTGCCACGTTCGTCCAGACCGCTTCGCGGACGACCTCGGGAAGCGAGCCGATCGACTGCGTGGCTAGGATCACATGAACGTTCAAGCGACGGGCCAGCCGGAGCATTTCCGCGAGGCTCTCGTGCGCAAACCACTGCGCCTCGTCCAATATCACGAACGTCTTCGCGGCCGCTTCCCGCGAGAGAAGCTCCGACCAAAGGAGGGCGAGATAGACCGCGAACAGGTACCGCGCGGTCGACTCCCCGACGCGGGCCGCGTCTCCGGAAACGAGCACGATCCGGCCGGGCGCCACGAACTCGCGGGCGGAGAGAGACGGTGACCGCGCACAGAGCATCTGCTCGAGGGTCGGGTTTCGCGCGAGCTCGTAGAGGAGACGGCGCGCACCCTCGGCATCCTCGGGACGCTCCCGCACTCGCTCCGCGAGCTCGCGCAGCGCCTCCTGAGCCGAGGGAGGAACGACCTGGCGGCTTCGCCCCATCGTGGCCAGGAGCGTGTGCGCGTCCGCCAGCGTGCCCCCCGGGATCGCGGCGGCCGCACGGACGGCTCGCCCCAGCATCTCCTCCAGGCGGGGACCCCAGAACGACGAATCGGCGTACCGCCCCGACCGGACGCGACGCAGCGCGTGGACCATGTCGTCGATCCGCCGTTCCGCACGGACGAGATCGGCGGCCCCTTCGCGACCGATCCCTTCGAGTGCGTTGATCGAGGGCGGGCCCTCGCCGGGAGCGACCCACAGAACCCGTGCGGCTGCGGAAGCCAGTTCCAACCGGATCGCCCGCGAAGTCTCTCCCAGAGGGTCGAGGACGACGACTCCGCCGAGACGGGCGGCTCGTGCTGCTAGGGCGACCAAGAGGGAGCTCTTTCCCATACCGGTCTCGCCGACGATCGCGAGATGGCGGCCCTGGCGGGAGTCGACTGGAACTCCCACCACCGACCCTTCGATCGTTCGGCCCAGCGCCAACACCGCCGGCGAGGGCTCCGGAACGAACCTCTGCGCAGGGGGGCCGTCCCGGCCGGGTAGGAGACCGAGCACCTCGGGCTCGGCAAGCAGAAATCCGGACGGTCGGATGCCGGCGCCTCTCGTTGGCGAGAATCGGATCCCTGTGCCGTCCAGTCGACGCCACGCGGCTTCCACCGCCGCTGCGACCGAGCCGTGGAAAGCTGCCAGCGCTCCGTTTCCCTCGGTGATGACCACGTCGGCCTTCCACAGCGCCGGAGGCGGCAGCGGCTGCGGTGTCGGCGGTTGATGCCGGGCGGGATCGACGAACCGACCGAGAGGTCGCATCGGTCGCTCGACAGGTTGCGTCGGAAGCCAACTCGTCCAGCGTTCGAGCGAAGCCCGAGCCCGCACAGGGATGATCGCGATCCGTACGCCGACCCCGCGCGGAAGCGTGCGGAGCGACTGGGCAAGCGTGCGGAGGATTGCGCCCGGCTCTGGAAGTGGGGCGCCCGCTTCGCCCGGAAGGGAACGTCTGCGCGCAGAGTAGGAGCGGCCCGGTCTCGGGGCCGGGGAGAGGGTCCGCCTCCACTGCCCCGGGTCGTAGGCGGTGGCCAGAACCCGGTCAACCCAGCGTTCGCTCGTCGAGTCGGTGGTCGTGATCACGAGAGGCTCCGCCGACCCGCTCTCGAGGCACAGGGTGAAAGATACCCCCACCCCGTGCCCGGCCCGCAGGACCGAGTCGAGGCGTCCGCGGAACCGGGCCGGCTCGTCCCGAGCCGCCAGGGGCTCGGCCTGCGGCGCGAACGCCCAGGCCGACGCCCGGCCCGTCCGGCGGGCACCCGCCAGCTCCTGCACATCCGAGGCGAGCGTCCTCTCCAGGTCTTTGAGAGCATGGAAGAGGCGAACCGTGAAAGCAGAGCGCCGGGTTATCCCTATGTAGACGGTCGGTCAGGAGCCACCCCGGCGCGTTCCGTTCGATGTCGTCCCTCGAAGAAGAGATCCTGGCGGTCGAGGACGAGATCCGCACGACCTCCTACAACAAGGCAACCCAGCTCCACATAGGTCGGCTGAAGGCGAAGCTCGCGGTCCTCCGCATCGAGCGGGAGACCCGGGCGAAGGGGAAGGGCGGCGGGACCGGATACGCCGTACGCAAGAGCGGCCATGCGACCGTGGGGCTGGTCGGCTATCCGTCGGTAGGGAAGTCGACCCTGCTGAACCGTCTGACCGCAGCCGACAGCGAGACCGCTGCCTACGACTTCACCACGCTCACGATCATCCCGGGAATGCTCCGCTGGGGCGGGGCGTCGATCCAGATCCTCGACATGCCCGGCCTCGTCCCCGGGGCGGCCCGCGGGCGCGGACGTGGCCGAGAGGTCCTCTCCGTCGTGCGGTCGGTGGACCTCGTCCTGTTCCTCATCGACCCCGAGCACACGAACCTGAACGCCCTCGTTCGCGAGCTGGAAGGGGCAGGGGTGCGGATCAATCAGCGACCCCCGCGTGTGGTCGTCCAGCATTCCGACCGGGGTGGGCTGACCGTGTCGAGCACCGTCCGGCTGACCCACCTCGCGGGTGGGCTCGCGCTCCCGATCGCGCGGGAGTTCAACCTGCACAACGGCTCCATCATCTTCCGCGAGGACGCGACCGCGGACCAGCTGATCGACGCCCTTGCGGGGAATCGGGTCTACCTCTCCGCGCTGCTCGCGGTCAACAAGGCCGAACTCCTCTCGGCGGCCGACCGGACTCGGCTGACCGCCGAGGTCCGCCCCTACGAACCCGGCTTCATTTCCGCCCGCAACGGGTCGGGGGTCGAGGACCTTGTAGACCGCATCGGTCGCGCGCTACGCTTCATCCGGATCTACGTGAAACCCCCCGGCCGACCGGCGGATATGACCGAGCCGGTCATCCTCCGTCGGGGAGACCGCGTCGCGGACCTCCTGCGTCGTCTGCCTTCCGACCTCGGAGGCTCCTTCAAGGCGGCCCAGGTGTGGGGACGCAGCGCGCGCTTCGCGGGGCAGACGGTAGGCCGGGAGCACGTCCTCGACGACGAGGACGTGGTCACGATCATGGTCGCCCGCGGGACTGCGCGGGTGGCCGCTTGAACCCGCCGCCCGGCTGGCTCGGCCGGTCCAGGGCCCGTTCCACTCCACCCACGAGATAGTGCGCCTTGTGGAACGGGTCGAGGCGCACCGGCGGCGCGAGCTCCACGAACTCGGACAGTTCGTCCTCAGCGTGTTCGAGGTGGCCGGCCGCGGTGCGCTCCCGGCCCATGCTGGAGGTCTTGAGCGCCACCACGACCGCGGCTCCGGTGCCCCGGAGGAGGAGGGCAGCGTTGGCGCGGACGATCTCCACCTGTCCCGGCTGGGCGACGTCCGCGTAGAGGCCATCCGAGAGACGGACGAGATCCGCGTACGAACCGGGTTCGCGAGCGTCCGCCAGTATGGGGAAAAGGTTCGGCCACCGCTGGGCGACGGCCAGGAGCCTGGCGAACGGACGAACGCTCCGCTCCACGGCGTACACGCGGCCCGACGGCCCCACCAGGTCCGCGACGTGGGACGCGGTCGTGCCGCTGGCCGCCCCGAGGTACAGCCACCGCTCGCCCGGTAATGGCAGGGGGCCGCGCCATCCTTTCGCGAGGCCGGCGGCGAGCTTCGAGCGACCTGGCTCGAACGAGCGGATGGGCCTCCCGTCGAACTCCTTCCAGCGTTCTCCGTAGACGGGCGGCAACGAGCCGACGGTCTCCGTCCACAGCTCGACTCGATCTCCGAACCGCCGTTCCACGAGGCGCGGCGAGCGACCTGCGGGGGCCTCCCGGTCCCGCGGCATCAGCGCTTCCTCCGGGACAGCTCTTCGATCCGGCGGTCGCGCCGCTCTCGCAGCTTCAGGCCGATGGAAGAGCGGGTCCACGCGTCGGCACGCACCGCGATCGCGGCCATCGCGGCCACGCTGCGGGCATACGCCGCGCGGCGGTCCGGGGGGACGTCGTCGATCCGCTCCGCGCGGTACAGGAGCCCGTATCGGGGTCCCCGGTCGGGGTCCGGGCGACGCCGGGTCCCCAGGAGCTGGATCCGGCTGGCGCTGAACCGCGCAAGCGGGGCGACGCCCCCGGCCGCGGCGACCAGCCGCGCGGCGGCACGGGGTCCGACCACCGAGGACAGGTTGGGGACGACCTCGGTCGCCGTGGCCTCGAGGGAGGCGAGCAACTCCGTGTGGTGCCGGACGAGCGCCGAGCGGACGGTCTTCCAACGTTCGGAGTATGCGGTGATGGACCGGACCGGCACTTCGAGCAGCGACTCCGCCGCTCGCTCCTCGCGCCCGACCGCGCGCTCGAGCCGCTCCTCCTCGCGGGCGAGGGTAATGAGGACCTCCTCGGGCGACCGCAGTGCCTTCCCGAGGTCCGTGGCGGCGACCTTGAGGAGGTAGGGACCCTCCGACGCGAGGTTCGTCTCCGGGATCAACCGAAGCGCCCGTCGCCACTCCGCCACACTCGCCCGGGAGACCGGCCGCCCGAGCCGGGCCGCGATCGCCTCGGCCAGGCGCGGGCCGCCGGCAGCGATCTCTCGATCGCCCTCGATACGCTGGAGTTCGGTGACGAGGGCCGCGGGAACGGCCTCCGGTCGCGGGTCGGCTCCGGGCCGAACCACCTCGGCCGAACCGACCGTGCCGGGGAACGCGACCGGTCGCTCCGTCCCGGGGAGGAAGAGGTAGAGCGCCGGACCGTGGGCGACGACGAGCGCCGCGGGCACGCCCTAGAACTCCGCGAGCGACTTCTGGAAACGGTGTCGCTCTTCGGGGACCTCCACGGGGTACTTCCCGGTGAGGCAGCCGAGGCACAGATCCTCCGAGCGGAGGCCGATCGATTCGACCAGGCCGGCGATGGAGAGGTAATGGACGCTGTCGGCCCCGATCGCGGCCGCGACCTGGCTCTCGTCGCGGTCGTGGGCGACCAGCTCCTTCCGTTCCTTCATGTCGATCCCGAAGTAGCACGGAGCGCGGATCGGAGGACAGCCGACGCGCACGTCGACCCGGGTCGCGCCGGCAGCGCGCACCATCCCGACGATCTCGCGGAGCGTGGTCCCTCGCACGATCGAGTCGTCGAGCAGGACGATCCGCTTGTCCCGCAGAAGCCCGGGAACCGGGTGGAGCTTCACGCGCACCTCGGACTCGCGTCGCTTCTGGTCGGGAAGGATGAACGTCCGTTCCACGAACCGGTTCTTGATCAGGCCCTCGGCGTACGGGATCCCCGAGGTCGCGGAGAACCCGAGTCCCTGGGGACGCGCGGAGTCGGGGACCGGGACGACCAGGTCGCCCTCCGCCGGGCTCTCGCGCGCGAGCCGCTGCCCGATGCGGTAGCGCACGTCGTAGACCGGCTGGCGCTCGACGACCGAGTCGGGCCGGGAGAAGTAGACCCATTCGAACATGCAGTGCGCGCGCTCCCCCGAATTCGGGATGGACGAGGTGTGGATGATCTGGCCCTTGTCGAGTACGACGATCTCGCCGGGAGCGAGGTCCCGGAGGGTCTTTCCACCCATCAGCTCGATCGCGACCGACTCGCTCGCTACGGCGACGCCCCCCTCTAGCGTGCCGAGGACCAAGGGTCGGATCCCTAGGGGATCGCGGAACCCGTAGACCTTGCTGCCGACGAGGAAGACGACAGCGTAGCCCCCGACCAGCTCGGTGCACGCCCGCCGGATCGCGGCGTCGAAATCGCGGGTACGCCCGTACTCCAGGGCGATCGTCTGGGCCATCGTCTCGGTGTCCGCGTTCCCGAGCAGCTCGACCCCCTGGGCCTGGAGCCGGTGGCGGATCCTTTCGAAATTGACGATGTCCCCGTTGTGGGCGATCGCGGCATCCTGGTCGCGGACCTTGACCAGGATCGGCTGGGCGTTCTCGAGGTCGCTGGTGCCGGTGGTCGAGTAACGGACGTGACCCACCCCCACCGGACCCCGGAGCGTGTCGAGCAGCTCCTGGCCGAAGATCTCGTGGACGAGGCCCATCCCCCGCCGCTGGTAGAAGATGCCGTGGCTCGACGTTACGATACCGGCGGACTCCTGCCCCCGGTGCTGGAGGGCCCGAAGTCCGCGGAAGAGGTAGGGCGCGGCGCCCTTGCCCTGAAGCGAGATCCCTACAACACCGCAGAATTCCCGCGCCGGCATCGCTCGACCGGTGGGCGAGAGGGGCCTCCCGGTCGAGCTACCCGGCCGCGGGTCTTAAGGGGTGCGGGCTAAGGAACCTTGACTTCACCCGAAGAGGGCGGAGAGACCCTCGGCCGCCTCTTCCTCAGTGACGCCCTTCTCTTCCTTCTTCTCCTCTTCCTTCGGCCCGCCCTTCCCTTCCTTCTTGTCGGAAGGCTCGGCGGCCGGGGCGGCGAACGTCTCGGCCTTCGTGAGGACCTCGGCGAGGTTGACCCCCTCGAGCGAGGCCAAGAGCGCCTTGACACGAGCTCCCTCCGGCGCGATGCCCGCGGCGGAGAGGACCCCGCTCAGACCCTTCTCATCGATCGGCTTCCCCGCAGCGTTCAGCAATAGCGCACCGTACACGTACTCCATTTTCCTCACTCCCTCGACTTCGAGCTCGTTACTGACCTGTGATACGGCTGACGGCCGCGGCCTCGCGGATCGCCTGGGCGAACAGCGGGGCGATGGTCTCCTTGGTGGGATAGCCGGCCGCGATCGCGAGCCCGAGGGCTCGGCGGTGGGCCTTGGTGAGGATGAGTGCGATCGTCGTCGGGGTCGGATAGCCGATCTCGACCGCGAGCACGAGGGCCGCGCGCGCCGCGCGCGCGATGTCGGCCCGGCGGGCGTCGAGGTCGACCGCGAGGACCTCCGGCGGGTAGAACATGTCGCCGTCCACGACGGCGCGGAGCGTGAGCCCGACCTCGAGAGGGAGGATGTCGAGGCGCGTGAGGAGACCGGCGACCTCGCGCGAGATCGTCTGGCCCGCCTTCACGATCGTGGTGTCCTTCTTCAGGACGACCTTGCCCTTCTCGATCGCGGCGGGGAAGCCGGCGTGCTGGAGCTCTCCGACGATGGGCCCCGGCTTGAAGCTCGTGGTTCCCGCGGGAACGAGGATGTCGTTGGGCGCGACCTCGCCGCCCCGCGCGGGCGTCGGGGTCCGCGTGCGGGTCAGTTCGTAGTGCAGCGAGAACGGGTTCCCTTCCGCGGAGAGGAGCGCGGTCTGGTCCTCGACCTGGGCGAGGAGCGGACGGAGGGACGGGCGTTTGGCGCAGGCCTTCTCGAGAGCGTGCCGGATCGCGCTGTTGGGCGCGACCACGATCGGATGCTTGCGCTCCCGCATCCCGCGGCGCATCGTCTGCAACGCCGCGGCCGGGACGCCCCGGACGCCGACGAGGGCCGTGATCGGCTGGGCCAGGAGCCTGTCGGCGAGGGCGCCGACGCGCGCGATCTTCTCCGCAGGGACCTTTCCGCGACCCGGCATCGGTTCTTCCTTACCAGAGGCGGACCGCCGGGCCCATCGTGGTCTTGAGGTAGACGGATTCGATGTTCGTACGGCCCCGCTCGAGCTTCGAGACGATGCGGGCGAGGACGGCGTCCACATTGACGGCGATCTCCTCCGGCTTCATCGACCGGTTGCCGACGGGCGCGTGGAACGTGCGGTTCCCCTTCGACCGGATGCGGACGGAGCGTTGGAGCGAGCGGATGAGGTTCGTGGGGTCGCTGCCGGGAGGCAGGGGTCGCGGCATCTTTCCCCGCGGGCCGAGGACGACACCGAGCCGCTTTCCGATAGCGGGCATGAACGGTGCCTCTGCGAGGAAGAAATCGATGCTGCTGACGACCTTCTTCGCGGCCTTCGAGTCCTTGGAGAAATCGTCTAGCTCGGAGGGCGTGACGACCACGTCGGCGACGCCCCGGACCTTCTGGCAGAGCTCGACCGAGCCGATCACGGCGACCCGTGCGGCACGGCCCCGGCCGCCGGGAAGAGGCACCTCGTCCTCCAGCCGGTTCTTGGGAATGGAGAGGTCAAGGTCCTTCAGATTGACCGAAATCTCGACCGTTTCCGAGAACTTCCGCTCGGGAGCCTTCCCGAGGGCTTCGGTGATCACTTCGACGGACGGACGGTCGGGCATCGACAACCTCGAGGTGCGAACGCGGCGCGCCGAGCAGGCCTCGATATATGAGGCTTGGCGGCGAGCGCTCAGGGAACCGGAAGCCTTGCCGGCCGGCGGCCGAGGGACCCCCACGGGGCCGGTCTTCCTTCGAAAAGGACTCCCAATTCCTATATACCGAACGAGTCTCGAGCGCCCCGATGCACTATCCAAAGGTGGTGTCGACCTACTGCCCTCGGTGCAAGGTCCACACCGACCACGACGTTGAGAAGGGGAAGAAGCGAACGGCCTCCGAGCTGAAGTGGGGGCAGCGCCGGTTCCGTCGCGCGACCCGGGGCTACGGAGGCTTCCCGCGCCCGAAGCCCGAAGGACGCGCGAAGGCCGTGCGGCGCGTCTATCTCAAGTACAAGTGCAAGAAGTGCAAGTACACGGTCCAGCCTCCCAGCTTCCGCGCGGGATCGCTCGAGCTCGTGGAGAAGCACTAGACGTACCATGCGCGCTCCGTCCCCCTTCTGGGTCGTCAAGTGCCCTGACTGCTCTACGGAGCAGACGATCTTCAGCCGGCCCGCGACCGCGGTGAACTGTTCCGTCTGCGGCGCGACGCTCGCCACTCCGACCGGGGGACAGGCTAAGCTGCGCGGCGAGCTCGTACGCCCGCAAGCGGCCTAGAAGGGGACCGATCGTTCGGATGCCCCTGCGCGCAGAGTACCCCGAAGAAGGCGAGCTCGTCGTCGGCACCGTCACGTCGATACGCAACTTCGGCGCGTTCGTCAAGCTCGACGAGTACGCGGACCGAGAGGCGTTCATCCACCTTTCCGAGGTCGCCGCGGGCTGGGTCAAGTACATCCGGGACCACATCCGCGAGGGCCAGAAGATCGTAGCGCGCGTCCTGCGGATCGACACCTCGAAGAGTCAGATCGACCTTTCCCTCAAGCGGATCAACGACCACCAGCGTCGCGAGAAGATCCAGGCCTGGAAGAACGAACAGCGCGCCATGCGCCTGATCGAACCGGTCGCCCAAGCGCTCGGCAAGACCGCGGACGAGGCCGTCGAGCAGTTCGGGCCCGTCCTGATCGAGCGGTACAGCTCCCTGTTCGCCGCGTTCGAGGTCGCCTCCGCCGACCCGGCTCGGTTCACGAAGGAGAACGAGAAGGCGGCCTGGACGACCGCGTTCCTGAAGGTCGCCCGGGAGAACATCGTTCCGCCCCACGTGACCATCCTCGGGACGCTCGAGGTGTTCGACCGGTCCCCGGACGGCCTCGGCCATGTCCGGGACGCCCTGCTCGCGGCCGAGCAGGTGGACCCCTCCTCCGTGGACGTTCAGTATGTCGGCGCTCCCCGCTACCGGATCCGTGTCCAGTCGACTCAGTACAAGACGGCCGAGGAGACGATGAAGCGCGCGACCGAGGCCGCGCTCAAGTCGATCAAGGCTTCCGGCGGGGAGGGGTCGTTCGCGCGCGCATGACCGAGTCGATCCTGCGCGTGTGCCGGGCGTGCGACCGCTACACGTTCCGCGACGCCTGTCCCTCCTGCCGCGCGCCGACGCGCACTCCGCATCCCGCGCGATACGACTCCAGCGACCGCTACGGCGCCTACCGCCGGAAACTTATGGCCGCGTCGCGTGCCCCGGCCCGCCCGGAGTGAGGTTCGATGGCCGCGACGATCCACCGCATCAAGGTTGTCAACGACGTGAGCGACCTCGTCCCGATCCTTCGCGCAGTGGACACGCCGATGAAGCTCAAGCTCGTTCAGCGTCTCGGCGAGGACTGGCTGACGCTCGCGGACATCGAGCGCGAGTTCGGGAAGGACGGCAAGGCCGCGCTCGCCTTCTTCGAGAAACTCCGGCTGATCGACACCCGCTGGGTCGCCCGGGAGGGGCGGAAGCAGCCTGACAAGGGCTACCACTTCTACTACTCGACCATCAACATGAGCACGACCAGCCCGCTCGCCGAGATCTCCGAGGTGCTCGCGATCGCGACCATGGGCGCGAAGGACTACGCGAAGCTCGAGGAGAAGATCTACCAGGCGGTCGGGACGGAAGGCCGCTTTTTCTCGGACGTCGCCGAGGAGCTCGGGATGAGCCCGACCCGGCTGAAGGGTCTCGTCAAGCGCTCGGAGAAGCTGGAGTACCGTGGCCACCGGATCGAGCGGTTCCGGGCGGAAATCGAAGGCACGTAGGCCGCTGCCCGAAGTCTCGGTGCTGCGGATCGGCCACCGGCCGGGCCGCGACCCGCGTCTCACGACGCACTTGGGGCTGGCCGCCCGGGCCCTGGGCGCGGAACGCCTCTACCTGCACCCGCCGGACGAGGCGATCCGCGACCGCCTCGGGAAGGTCGTCAGGGACTGGGGGGGCGCGTTCGAGGTCGTCCCGACCTACGACTGGAAAGCGGTCATCCGCGCGCATCCCGGCCCCGTCGTCCATCTGACGATGTACGGGCTCGCGCTCGAGCCGCTCCTCCCGAAACTGCGGCGGGCGCGCCACATCCTTCTCGTCGTCGGGGGGGCGAAGGTACCCCCCGACCTCTACACGCTCGCGACCTACAACGTGGCCATCGGGCACCAGCCCCACAGCGAGGTCGCGGCCCTGGCCGTCACGCTCGACCGCCTCCGGGGGCTACCCGGTCCGTCCCCGCTCCGAGGGGCACGTCGCCGGGTGGTCCCGACCGCGCGCGGAAAGCGCGTCCGTCAATCCCCGGAGGAGCCGAAGTGACCGACCCCGACGGGATCCCCGCTCGAGGTCTGCCACTCTCGGCACGCGCCCCCGGGAAGTGCATCCTGTTCGGGGAGCACGCGGTGGTCCACGGGTGCCCGGAGCTCGTGCTCGCGATCGATCTTTCGACCCAGGTGTTCGTCCGATCGGGCGCCCGGTCCTCCCTCAACTCCGACCCCGACGCCCCCCGGTCCAACCCGTACTTCCAGGCCGCCCTCGACCTCTCCTGGAAGGGCGGGCCCGCCGTCGACGTCCGTTCGGTCACCCGAATCCCCCGGGCAGCGGGCCTAGGCTCCTCCGGGGCGTTCGTCGCCGCCCTGGGTGCGGCGCTCGCCGCGGGGACCGGGGGAATCGACCGGGCTGGTCTGGCCCGCCGCGCGTTCGAGATCGAACGGGCCGCTCAGGGCGTCGGGAGCCCGGGCGACACGGCGGCGAGCGTGGCCGGCGGATACATCGCGCTGAACGGCGGGCCCGGAGACCCGCTCTGGTCGGTGAGCGCGGGCGAGCGTCGTTGGGAGGTACGACGCGTCGAGGACCCCCGATGGGTCTGGGTCGTCGCGTACAGCGGCGTTCCCCGCTCCACGGCCACCGCGGTTCGCGCCGTGGGCGAACGTCTCGCCCAGCCCGACGGGCCGTCCCTGCTGGAGGAGTTCGCCGAGGTCGCGACGGCGGGCATCGCCTCGGTAGGACGTGGCGACCGTCGCGAGACGGGGGAGCTCCTTCGGCGGAACCAGGAGCTTCTCCGCCGTGTCGGCGTCTCCCATCCTCGCCTCGAAGAGCTGATCACCGCCGCCGCTCCCGCCGCCGAGGCGGCCAAGGTCACCGGCGCGGGGGCCGGCGGCTCGATCGTGGCGCTGCCGATCGCGGGGCAGGAAGGGGAGCTCGTTCGGAGGTTGGCCCGAGCGGGCGCGCTGCCGTTCGCTGTCCGGGCCGAGCCGAAGGGTGCCGGGCTCATCGAGGCGGCGGCCCCCGGGTGAACCGGGGCCGGCGGCTCACTTACGTGCCACGATCCGGATCACCGAGTTCGGTTCGACCGGATGGTCGGCCGCGAGAGCGCGTTGGGTGCGGCCGTCGATCGCCCGGATGAAATGCTCGCCGAGGTCGGAGTGGACCTTGTAGGCGACGGCTCGGACCGGGGTTCCGGCGCGGACTAGGAACGCGTCGGGCAGGACGCGGCCCCGACTGTCGGTCCAGCGGGTCTCGTCCTCGACCGGGTAGACCACGATCCGTTGCAGGCGCTCGAACACCATCGCCTCGAGGGCCCGCTGCACGCCGGTCGATCCCCACGTGGTGAGGATGCGTCGGATCTCCTCGAGCGCGACCGATTGCCCTTTCGATAGCTTCCCGGGATCGCGGACGGTGAAGGTGGCGTCCCCCGGCTTATAGTCGACCAGTCCCGCGCGGGCCGCCCGACGGAGCGTGAGCTCTGCGTCGGCGGCCGTGGGGACGGCCGGTATGGGCGCGATGGCTTCCTCGAGCGATCCCGCGGCCTCCTTCGCACTTCGGTCGCACTTGTTCGCCGCGACCAACCGCGGTTTCGCGGCGCGCAGGAGCTCGCGGGCCAGCTCGGCCCGTTCCGCCGCCGTCCAGCGGGCGGGATGCGCCCGGTCGACGGGGCTCGTTCGGAGCGCGGCCTGGATCGAGGGCACCCCGATCGCCAGTCCGGTCAGCCGCTCGGCGAGGAAATCCTCCGTCTTGAGGCCGTCCAGCTCGACGCTTCGGGCCTGACGCTCGAACTCGCGTCCGAGGATCTCCGCCACCCAGGCGACCAGCTCCTCCTCGAGCCATCCGACCTCGGACGACGGATCGTGGCTACCGGGAGCGACCGTCCGCCCCTCGGCGTCGGTTGCTCCCGAGAGGTCGACGACCTGAACGAACCCGTCCGCAGCGCGGAGGTCGTCGAGGAACCGGTGCCCGAGCCCCTTGCCCTCGTGTGCCCCGGGAACGAGGCCCGGAACGTCCACCAGCGCTACGGGGACCCAGCGCGTTCCGTCCACGCATTTCGCGTTGCCGGGCGTGCAGGCCACGCCCTTCTCGGAGTGCGGGCAGGGCGCGCGCACGGCTGCGATCCCGCGATTGGGCTCGATGGTCGTGAACGGGTACGGCGCCATCGGAACGTCGAGCAGAGTGAGCGCGTTGAAGAACGTCGATTTCCCGACGTTCGGCTTCCCGACCACTCCTACCTCCATCGGTCCTCCCTTCGACGATCGCTACGCAGAGTAGTCCGGGGGGGTCTCCTTGACCCCGAGCAGGTGGTTGGTCGCGAGCGCGAGGGCGAACAGAAGATCGCCGAGGCGGTTCGCCCAGGCGAGGAGTTCCTCGGGCTGCGGCTCTGCCCGATTCAGAGTAACGAGCTCCCGTTCCGCCCGGCGGGCCACGGTCCGGGCGACGTGGAGCGCCGCGGCGGAGGTAGCTCCGGTCGCGAGAACGAACGTCGAGAGCGGCGGGTGCAAGGCGTCGAACCTGTCGATGTCATGCTCCAGTCGTTCGACGTGGCGCCGCGTGATCCGATGCTTCGGGCCGGCTCCTCCGGGCGCGGTCGCGAGCTCCGATTGGGCGACGAACAGCTCGTGCTCGAGCCGGCGGACCTCGTCGCGGACCTCGCGGCACTCCTCAGGGAGGAGCGAGGCCGCGAGCCCGAGGCACGCCCCCAGCTCGTCGAACGCGCCGTAGGCGCGTATGCGCAGCGAGTCCTTGTCTACGCGCGCACCGCCGGCGAGACCGGTCGTTCCATGATCGCCCGTGCGGGTATAGAGACGCGGGATACTCTCGCCTCCGGTCGACCAGCTAGCTCGTCCAGCGGAGAGCTGAGGCCGTGGACGGGACAGAACGAAATGTGGAGCACTTCATTATGCTTCGCGTCCTGTCGACACAGTCGGCAAATAAATCCGCTCCGTTCGCTCCAGGCGATGCTCATCGGTTCCATTTTGCAACCCAACCCATTTTTCGGGAGCTAGCGCTCGAGGAGCCCCCGACCCTCGCGGTCCGCCCGACGACGACCCGCACGACGGTCGCGAACGGCGCGCGCGTGCTCCCGCATCGCGGGCAACCGCTCGGTGTGGGTCCGGACCAGTTCCTTCAGCCCCAACGATAGGACGGCATCGAGGAGGCCGTTCAGGTCGTGGGCGTAGCCGTCCTCGACGAGCTCTTCGAGCTCGTTCTTGATTGTGGCAGGGATCTCGATGCTCCCCGGAGCCTCCGGGGCGCCCGCGTGTACGAGAGCCCGCACCGCTTCCGAGCGGTTCGCGAGCGAGTGATCCTCACAGAACCGATCGAGGAGAGCGATCTCTCCTTCGGTGAGCCGAACTCCCAAGAAACGGGTCGCGCCGGCCGGGGCACGGGCGTTATCCATCTGTTTTACAGAAGTTTAACATCTATTTATTGATTATGTCATTGTGTTTTACAGCCGGGAGCATGGCGTCTCCAAACCCTGCAAAGCGTATCCGGCGGTAAGGGCCGGGGCCCTGGTGCACCCATTCGGCCCTCGAGATCTGCGACTTCTCGTCGTTTTTGAACCGAGAACACGGTCGGCCGCTAAGCGTTGGACCCTGCGCGCGTGATAGAGCTCTCCATCTTCCGCCCCGGCCGGCGCCGCAGGCCCTGGAGACTTCCGGGACGGAGAGGGAACCCTCCCCCCCGAGGGCGGACCTACAGGATTTTCCCCGCGCGGACGACCGGCGTGCCATCTACGGAGATCTCCGAGCCCGCGAGGCAGACGGATCCTTTGAAGTCCGAGGGGTTTTTCCCCCCCAGAAATTCATTTGCGCCCACGACCAACTGGACGCAGCCGCGCTCCCTGTCCTCCAGGTACGGCACATTCCTGATTTTGGGGTTGAGTCCGATAGTTAGCGAGCCCGTACGGTCCTTCCCCGGCTTGCCCCGGGCGTAGTTCTTGGCGAACTCAGTTTCTCCCTCCTCGAACGAGAACGAGGTCAGCTTCCCGTCAGAGAACTCGAACGCGCCGTTCGAGTACGTCGTCCAGGGGAACCACGTCTCGTCGTAGGTACGGTAGGTCGAAACAATCCTCCCCTCGGCGGTCTTGGCGTCCAGCGGGATCCGCAGCCTCCCGTCGGGGAAGTTCGCCATCATATCGTACTCGCTGTAGGCGTTGTCCTTGGGGTGCGGGTAACCGTCGTAGACCCTAGGAGGCACACCGGCTAGGGCCACTTCGACGTCCGTCCCATTGGGGTGGGTGATCCGGACCTTCTTCTGCCCGCGGAGGGCGCGGGCAAGGCGCCTGCCGTTCTTGGCCATCTCCTCCGGGGTGGCGAGGCAGGCCTCCAGGAGGGCCTTCATCCACCGCTGCTTGCTCACCCCCCATTGACGGACACGGGTGTCCGTTACCCACCCCATGGCCATCCGCCCCCCGCGCAACCCCGTCGACCTGGCCAGCTTGTACCATCGGTCGAACCAGCCCGTGGCCCAGTCGTCCAAGTCCCTCTCGGGGAGCTTCGCCAACCGGGCCGAGTCCGCCGGGCCCCAGAACTGTACGTAGACGTCGGCCGCCGCGATCGCGGCCCATTCGGGGTCGGACAAACGGCCGAGGGGCCGGGCCTGCTTGCGTCCCACCGCGCGCCACCAGGCGTCGTCGTTCTCGTACGCTAGGAACGCACTCCCGCCCACCCGGCGTACCTCGTCCACCATCGCCGACGACATAGAGAGCGTGTGGGTCCAGGCTTCGACGATGACGTTCTCGTCAGGTTCGACGTGGAGGTAATTCTTGACCAGGTTGCGGGCGGCAGCACGCTCGAGGGACGAGGGACTCCCGTTCATGGCAAGGGGGCGGAGGCAGGGCCGCTATTTGAACCGGAAATAGTCCTGAGCACCAAGGTCAGATCGCGCAGTTCAGCTCAACCGAGAGGGGAGCCGGTACGAGCTCCGGGGAAGGTGATTTCCGAGGCGGTCTGGAGAAAGAGGGTTTGGAGACACTATGCCCCCGCTTGTAAAACCTAGGGGGCAAGGCGTCTCCAAACCCAGCGAACACCAGTCGCTAGCCCCGTGAGGTCCCCTGGAAGCAGCGCGGCTTTCAGTGCTCGTTCACGCGCGAGCACCCTGTTCGGTCAACGACCGAACTGCGCGAGGAGACGCCGGTCACACCCGTGCCCTTCGCGCCGGAGTATCCGACGAGAGGCGCGATCCAGGCGTTCCTGAAGTTCTCTGCCGAATGACCGTCCGGTGGAAGTACCTGTGACAGGAAGACTGAGACAAACTGGCGGGCCCGCGATGGAGCAAGCGGTCACGATGATGTGGGACAACGTCGCTAAGCTACATGAGAAGGGCTGGCCTGAGCTCGCCGAGGCGAGCGCGTAGAGGAGCGTAGATGTCGAGAAAGATCACCGCCAGTCTGTACATGACCCTGGACGGCCGCGGAGCGTTCCCGAAGTACCCAGGTTCCGACAGGCAGACGACAGAGGCCAACGAAATGTGGCGCGAAATGTGGTTGAATCGGTTCGACGATGTCACTACCGTCATCATGGGTCGGAGGTCGTTCCTAGGTCATCGACGCGTCTGGACCGAGAAGGCTCGAAAACCGAGCGACCCGAAGTACTTGATCGATTACTCTCGTTGGCTAGACCACGTCGACAAGGTCTGTCTGTCGAACCGCTTGAAGTCCCCGGGATGGGAGAACTCCCGGATAATGAAAGGCGACCTTTCCAAGATCGTTGCGAAGGTGAAGCGCGAGAAGGGCGGGAACATCATCGCGGAGGGGGGCCCGCGACTGATCCTCGAATTCCTCCGGCGGGGACTCGCGGACGACTACTGGCTCGTCGTGCAGCCCGTGGTCTACGGGAAGGGGCCCCGGTACTGGGGCCCGATGAAAACGCAAGCGACCCTCAAGCTTCTCTCGTCGGCGACCATGGAAGACGGGGAGTTGATGCTCCACTACGAAACGGTTCGAGGATTCCGCGCCTAGTGCGAGCCGGCGCCCGTCGAAGTTCAGGAGGGACAGGACCACCCCCTCTCGCGTGCCAAGTGAGCGTCGGGACCGCCACAACTCCGTCCAACGGATCGAACACAGTCGTGTCGTAGGGGAACACGCTGGCCCCCCACTCTTGGTCTGCATCCTGTCCTTGGCGACTGAGCACTAGCGTGCCGTTCCGGACGGTCGGTCACGAGGAGCAGTCGGCGATCACGAGCGCCTTCATTGGGCATGAGGGGCCCCTCCTTTTTCCGCCGGATGGGTGTCGCTGGGTTTGGAGAGGCCCTGCCCCCTTGTGTTTTACAGCCGAGAACATCCCCCCACTTGCCATTCTAGGGCGTCCACCGCGGAGGATCGCCAGCGCAAGACGGAACTTCTGACCGATCGCTCGGAACATTTCCTCGTTCAACCCGGTGTCGCCGGCGAAGTAGATGGAGCTCACGCCGGAGAGAACGTAGCCGAGGTGGCCCGACGTGTACACGAGCGGCAGGCGTCCGCCGAAATGGCGAGAAGGAACGGCCGTGACGCGCCATCCGCCGAGGACCATCTCTTCCCAGGGCCGGATGACACGGACGTCCGTGAAACCCCGCAGTCGCAGCGATCCCGAGATCCCCCACGGGACCAAGATAGGGTTGCTTCGGGTCACCCGTTTGAGCGAGCGATAGTCGAGGTGGTCGTGGTGACCATGGGAGATCAGGACGCCTACGACCCCGGCGAGGTCCTCTGGCCGGAACCGTGAGGGGACGGTCCTCCGCGTGAACATCCCCCCGATCCGGTCGGAGAACACCGGGTCTGCGACTATCGTCCCTCCTCCGTGCTCGAAGAGGAAGCTCGCGTGGCCTAGGTACGTCACCTTCGTAGAGCCCGGCTTTCCTGACGGTGCGATCATAGAGGCTCCGCCCGCCCGACGCCCCGGCCAGTCGCGTTCGTCCCGAGGCTCCCCCGATCGGCTCGTCCTCGATCCAGCGCTCTGTCGGGGCGGTTGGCAGGTGGTTCCGGTCGATGGGCGCACAACGGACCGAGCGCTCCCTCAGATTCGGCTCGGGAGTCGCTTCGGCAGAGTATGCGGCCAATAGGTTGGGCCCATCGGTGTGCGGGTGCCCTACCGCTCGGGCGGCCGGCCGTCGACCGGCACGACGCCGGCCCCGGCAAGGCGCTCTTGCTCGGCGAGCTGCTTGGCTTTGTGCTCCGACGTGAGATTCGGCTCCAGCCCGGTGCCGCCCCCCTCCGGGCCGGCCGTTCCATGCTGGGTTCCTCCTATCGGGGAAGCAGAGATCCGGGCGGCGTCCACGATTGCCTCGGCCCCGTCGGCGTTGGCCTTTGCCACGTCGTGACCTACCGCCGCAGCGTCTCCGACGATTGCTCGAATCCCTTCCGCCGGCGGCTTGGGGGTCCTCGCGGTCGTCCCCTCATGGGTCTCCTGTATGACTGTGACGGCCATCTTCCCCACCTCACTCCTCAGCCGGAGTTCAGCCGCGGTGGAGGGCTATACTCTCCCTTAGCTCGAGTTGAGGGGCGCACCGACCCACGGCCCTATCGCGGGGCTGGCCCCGACGCCGGATCAGCGTTCGCCGGCGGACGCGGTCAGACTTCGATACGACCGTACTGGACAAGGCACCAGCCGAAGCCGACCAGCCCAGCGGCCGCCAGCGCTTCAGGAAACAGCCACGTCAGGTGGCCCTGGATCAGGAACAGGCTTCCGACGCCCGCCGCCACGACTCCGGCAAGGATTCCCGCCACGAGGGCCTGCGAGGCGCTTCGGGTGACGATCCCGGCGGCAGCCGTGACCCCACCGAGGAATACCAGCAGCCCCAGCATTCCGACAGCAAGATGGGCCGGCACGAGGATCGGTGTCGGGGCGTTCGCCGAGGTGGAGACGAGGGCGGTCGCGAGCCAGGCTACCCCAATCGCGCCGGCGCAGTAGACCGCGAGACTGCCGCCGGCCACGACCCCCAAGCGGCCGGCGAGGGCGCTGGCCCGGGGCTGCGGAAGCGCCAGCGTCAGGTAGTGAGTTCGAAGGGCGAGATCCTCCCCGACCGCGAGCGCGGTCAGGTCGAGGACGATCAGCGCCGCGAGCCCGGCGGTGATCAGGAACCCAAGGACCTCGGCGGTCCCGGAGGAGGGAACGCGGAGATAGAGGTCCGCAATCCCGCTGCCGATCGGCCCCGCGACCACGGGGATCAGGAGCAACCAGATCCGACGGGAACGCCTCAAGCGGGTGACCTCCCAACGGGCGTTGTGAGCGAACGCCGCGACCTGGCCGCTCATGTGGGATCCTCCCGGCCCACCCGCTCCAAGTACCGTCGCGCGAGGTCCGGCTCGGGCGTCGAGGCGCTGACGAGCGGAAGGCCGGCCCGAACCACTTCTGCCAGCAGCCTCCCCTGCTCCGCGTCGCCTCCCGAGAACCGCACGGTCGCCTGACGGGGGCTGTCCAGAGTGACCCCGAACGCGGACCCGGCTGCGCGAGCGACGGATTCCACGGAGACGTCCGATCCGAAGCGCAGCCGCACGACCCTTCGAGTGCCGCCGAGCCCCGAGTCGGGATCGAGGTTCACGGGCTCGTCTCCGACCAACGCCCCGTTCTTCAGGAAGAGCACGCGGCCGCAGACCTCCTGCACGTCTTCGAGAAGGTGTGTCGAAAGCAGCAGCGTCAGCCCGTTCCGAGACAGACCCCGGAGCACACCCCTCAGGTCGTGTCGGGCTGCCGGATCGAGGCCGAGGGTCGGCTCGTCGAGGAGAAGGACCTCGGGGTCCCCGACTAGGGCAGCGCCCAGGAGCATCCGCCGCGCCAGACCTGTGGAGAGGCTGCCGAACGGACGGCTGAGCAGATCGGCGACGTTCATCATCTCCGCAGCGTGACGGGCGGCGGCTCTTCGGTCCCCGGCCGGAACTCCCTTGACGCAGGCCACGTACTCGAGGAGGTCGGCCCCGGTGAGGTACGGGGGAATCCCCGGCGTCTCGACGAGCGCCCCGAGGTGTCGAAGAGCCCGGGTCCGGTCCCGGACCGGGTCAAGACCCTGGACCCGAACCGAGCCCCGCGTGGGACGAGAGAGTCCGGCGAGGAGCTTCAGGGTGGTCGTCTTCCCAGCGCCGTTCGGGCCAAGGTAGCCGACCGCTTCCCCGCTTCGGAGGGAGAACCGAACGTCGCGCAGGGCGTCGTGGTCTCCGTACCTCTTCCAAACCCCGTCGACTGCCAGGAGATCCGAGGACACGCAGACTTCGAGTGGGTGGGGGGAATATCATCCTCGCGGTCGAGGCGCGGGCGCGGGGGGCTCGAACGCAGGCGGGAAAGGGTTAGGCTCAGCGCCCCGGAGGGACCTCAGGCGGGCAGGGCCTTCCTCCGAAGCGGACCGACGCGTTAATGGGCCAACGCCCGTTGCCGCCGTAGATGGCCACAAACTTCTGCGATCGGTGCGGAAGCCCCGTGGTGGCCGGCGGTGCTTTCTGCGCGACGTGCGGGGCCCCGGTCGGTGGAAGCCCCTTCGCCCCTAGCTCGCCGGGAGCCCCTCCGCCGAGCTGGCAGCCACGCGCGCCGGCGTACCAACCCTATGGCTTCCCGGGCTCCGGCCCGAGCGCGCCGGCCCCCTCGTCCGCGACCGAGCTGAGAGCACTCTCGAGCGTCAGCCTTGCGGCGATTCTCGGGCTGGTCGGCAGCGTGATCGGGCTTGTGGAGCTGTTCGCCACGTCGATCGTCTCGTACGCCAGCGTCACCACCGTCGGGTCCGGCACCACCCTTTCCCTGAATCTGAACGGCCTCTACCTCACGTTCGGCCTGGCCGGCGTGGGTCTCCTGTTCTCGGGGCTCGAGCTCTGGCTCTACCGTCAGGCGTTTCGGACGCTTGCTCCCCACGACGCGCGATTCTCGTCCCCCGCGACGCTCGTGCTGGTGGCGCTGGTGGCGTTGACGATCCTCTTCCTGCTGGCCCTGGCGATCCTTAGCGTAGTGTACCAGGCGGGAGTATGCGCCGGAGCCGGGAACCCGATCCCGAGCTCGTGCATCAACCTCGGGGGACTGTTGGGCCTTGTCGTCCTGATCCTCGCCGTGGGGATCTTCGTCCTGGTCGGGTACATTGGCCTCTTGATCGGAATATGGCGGCTCGGAACGCGATACCAGGAAGGACTCTTCAAGACCGGCGCGGTCCAGCTCATCTTCCCGCTGCTGAACGTGATCGGGAACGTCCTGATCCTCGCCGCAGCGAACTCGGCCCGAAGGACGGTCGGGCGGATCGTGCCGGCCGCCGGGTTCCTGTGAGCACGCCCTGGCTCCCGACAAAGCCGGACGCCGGACCACGGGGGCCGTTCTCGTGAGGGCGACTCGGGGACCGCGTCTGCCCTTGAGCGGCCGCCCGGAGGCAACGTGGCCCCTCTCGATTTATCCGTCTCCGTCGTACGGAAGGGTACTGACCCGATAGCGCAGGTTGGAGGGACTGCGGTTCATCCGTGTTGAAGCACCTCGTCCGGCCTGGGGTCCGGCTCCGGCTCGACCGCACGGACCCGGCCGACACCTCGGGGTTCGAGGGAGTCAAGGACGACGGCCGAAAGGAGCTGGAGCGCCTGACGGCTCGGCTCGAGAGACTGCAGGAGCTCCTCTACGCGGGCCACGCGCATTCGATCCTGGTCGTCCTTCAGGGGATGGACTCGGCCGGAAAGGACGGGACGATCCGCCGGGTCTTCCAGGGCGTGAATCCGCAGGGCGTGCGCGTGGCGTCCTTCAAGGCGCCCTCGGCCCACGAGGCCGAGCACGACTTCCTCTGGCGGGTCCACGAGCAGATCCCCGCCCGAGGCGAGATGGTCCTCTTCAACCGGAGCCACTACGAGGACGTCCTGTACCCCCGGGTCCACGGCCTCATCACGAAGCCGGTCTGGGAGCGACGGTACCGGGAGATCAACGGGTTCGAGCGGACGCTTGCCGGGGAGGGGACGACCATCCTCAAGTTCTTCCTGCACATCAGCCGCGACGAGCAGAAGAAGCGGCTCGAAGCGCGCCTCGACGACCCGACGAAGCACTGGAAGTTCCGCGAGTCGGACGTACGGGAGCGTCGGAGGTGGACCGCGTACACCCGGGCGTACGAGGACGCCCTCTCGAACACGAGCACGTCGTGGGCGCCCTGGTACGTGGTCCCGTCGGACCGGAAGTGGTACCGAGACCTGATCGTTTCGGAACGGATCGTGGACGCTCTCGAGAAGCTCCGAATGAAGTACCCGCCCCTCCCGCCGGAGCTGCGGTCCGCGAGGATCCGGTAGCCGTGGGGGGCCGAGCGGTGTTGCGGCTCCGCGTGACTTTCCGGACGGGAGGACCCGTCCGCCGGTCCGGCAGGGGCACTCGCGCGGCGGGGCTACCGCATTCCGGCTCCCCACGGGGTGAGCCGCCGTGACCGGCTCGCCCGTACCGTCGAGCCCGCCCGGGATACGACGCCTGATGATCCACGGACCCCGGGGAGCGTTTCGCTGGACCGCGTACGCGCTCGCCGCCACGTCGTTCGCGGCGGCGATCCCCACCCCGCTCTACCCGCTCTACGAGGAGCGACTCCATTTCTCCGCGGGGGTGCTGGGACTGGCCTTCGCGGCGTACACCCCGGGCGTCTTCCTGACGCTCTTCTTCCTCGCTCCCCATGCCGAGCAGCTGGGCCGCAAGAACCTCCTCTACGTGGGCATGGCCTTCACCATACTCGCCGCCATCGTCTTTGAGTCCGCTTCGGGGGTGCTCTGGCTGGCGCTCGCCCGGTTCATCGCCGGCTTTGCGGTCGGGGCCACGACGAGCGTCGCCACCGCCGCGATGAGCGACCTGGAGCCGTACCGCGACCAGCATCACGTCGCGCGAGTCGCGGTGGCCGCGAACTTCGGCGGGTTCGCCGTGGGGGCGACGCTCAGCGGCTTCCTGGTCGAGTACGCTCCGGACCCGACGCGGCTCGTCTACCTGCTTCCGGTCGTCGCGAGCTTGATCGGCGTTCTGGCGATCGCCGCGACGCCCGAGACCGCGCCCGAGATCGGCTCGAGGCACGGGTTCCACGTCCAGCGCGTTTCCGTTCCCGCCGAGGTCCGCCGGCCGTTCTGGGTCGCGGTCGGTGGGATCGCCGCGTGCTATTCGATCTACGGCCTGTTCGCTGCGCTCATCCCGTCGTACGTCCGCGGCGGGCTCCGCATCTCGAGCCCCCTCGCGGCCGCAGCGATCGTCGCGCTGATGTTCGGGACGGCGGCGATCGCGCAGCTCGGGACCTCCCAGATCCGCGACCGTCGGGCCCTGCTGGTCGGATTCCCCCTCATGATCGGCACCCTCGTGGCCCTCGTGCTGATCCTTCCGTTGACCGCCTGGGAGCTGGTCGTGGTCGTGACGGCGGCGCTGGGCGCCTCGGTAGGCCTCACGTTCATGGGCAGCGTCACGCTCGTGGACCGGGTCGCTTCCGAGGACGCGCGGGGGGAGATGCTCGCCGGCTTCTACCTCGCCGGATACCTAGCGCTCGCGGTCCCTACGATCGGCGTGGCCGAGGCGTCCGAGCAGATCGGCCTGACGAGTGCCGGTGTCCTGTTCGGGATCGTTCTCGCGTTGGCCGTCGCGCTCCTCTACTGGGGGATCCACCGGACTCCCACTCCCCCCGGCGGCGGCGGCCGGCCGCGAGACCGTCACGCTCGGGCCTAGGGCCCGGTGGCCCGTCGGGAGGGCGGCTTCGCGACCGCGCCCCCGGCCTACTGGACCGGCCCGAGTTCGAGCTTGCGGAACGACGCCACCGCCAGCGCGAAGGCGACGGTGGCCAGGCTCGCGAGGACCGCGCCGGCGACGAGGTCCCCCGGACCGAACGTGTGGGTGAACGCATCCCGTACGGTATTCGCGGCGTACGTGAGGGGGTTCGCGTAGACGATGACCCTGAGGACCTCGGGGGTCTTCGACGAGACCGGGTAGTAGACCGTCGAGATGAAGATCAGGAAGTACTGGAGCAGCGACTGGATCGTGAAGTAGAGGTTCGCGGAGCGGATGCGGCCCCCGATCGCGATCAGCAGGCCGCCAAAGAAAAGGCTGCCCAGCGCGATCGTCCCGAGGATCACGGCGAGTTCGACCAGGGAGAGACCCGGAATCCCTACGAGCGGAAGGGCGACCAGCACCATGATCCCGACCCCGACGAGCGAGAACAGGAGCGCGGTCAGGAGCAGGGCGGCGAGATACTCCGCCCGAAGGTACGGTCCGGAGAAGATCTGCTCGACCATCGCCCACCGGCGGTCGAGCCAGAAGACGCGGCCCGCGAGGACCGCACCCGTGATCATTTGGGAGGCGATCATGCCAGGGACGAGGAACGAGATGTACGACCCCGACGCGCCGACCGTCGGGATCAGCTGGTTGAACATCGTCCCCAGGATGACGATGAGGAACGCCGGCTGTCCGAACATCACGAGGAGGGTGATTGGGTCCAGGTTCGCGACGAAGTTGCGGACGACCAGGCGGATCACGGGAGGGGTCTTCACGAAAGCTCCGCGCTCCCGTCGGGATTCGCGAGCGGGTCGTCCGTGACCAAGTTCACGAACGCCTCTTCGAGCGTGGCCTCGCGGACGGAGATCCGCGCCACCTCGAGGTCCCGGGAATGGCCCCACCGCGAGAGCTGGGCGACCAGGTCCTCCGCGTTGTCGGCGCGGAACACGATGGCGCTCGCGTCCACGGCCGTGGGGACGAACCCTCGGCCCTCGCGGGTCAAGACCGCGAGCAGGTCGGCCTGCTCCGGGTCGGTGAGCGGCCGCTCGAACTCGGCCTCCACCGTCCGGGCTCCCCGATAGCGTCGCTTGATCTCGGCGGGCGGGCCGTGGGCCCTCAGCCTGCCGTTCTGGAGGACCCCGATCCTGTGGCAAAGCTGGTCGGCCTCCTGGAGGATGTGCGTCGTGAAGATGATCGAGAGCCCCTGGCGGGCGCGACGCGCGAGGTACTCGAGGATCCTCTTGCGGGTGAGCGCGTCCAGGCCAACGGTCGGCTCGTCGAGGAACAGGAGCTCCATGTCGTGCATCAGCTCCCGGGCGACCTGGAACCGGCGCCGTTCTCCCCCGGAGAGGCCCCACGGCTTGCGCGAGCGAACCGGTTCGAGCTCGAACAGCGCGAGCATCTCCTCGGCGCGGCTCTTCGCGACCTCCCTCGGCACTCCCCAGAGGAAGGCGTAGAGCGTCAGGTTCCGTTCGACCGAGACGAAATCCAGGCTCTCTGCCTGCAGCACCACGCCGAGGCGGGCCCGCTCGGCGCGGCCGCACCGCCTCAGATCCTTACCGAAAAGGTAGGCGGTCCCTTCGGTCGGAGGAAGGAGCGTCGTCAGGACCCGGACGGTCGTCGTCTTGCCTGCGCCGTTTCGCCCGAGCAGGCCGAAGACCTCACCGCGACCGACCTCGAAGTCCAGGTTCCGGATCGCAAACCGTCCGGGAGAGTACGCGTATCCCAGCTTCTCGACCCGGAGGACGACCTCGCGGGTCGAGCCCAAGGAGGTCGGGCCGTTCGTCGTCTGCGTCCCCCCCGGCTCTTCTCTCCTCCGCATGCGTCCGCCTCAGCCTTCGTCTCGCAGAGCAGGCCGCGGAAGAGAGTTTTGTTCCCCGCCGGTGCACCCGCCGCTGGGGTTCGCCGAGCACGTCGCCCGCGTCCGTCTGGTCGGATATCCGCGGTCCGCGCGAGCCAAGCCGGCGCTAAGGCCGAGGTCTCGAACCCGCGTGTAAGCCGCTCGAAGGAGCGGTGACCGGTATGGTTCCGGAATCGGCGGGGGATGTCCCCCGACAGGTTTGCAGCCGGGAACCATGTTGAAGTAGACCTACCGGGCATCGGTCGGTCGTGGGGTCGCTCCCGATCGGGCCCGCCAAAGCGGCGAAGGCGCCGTCCCCGCCGGCAGCGGCGTCGCCCCCGGGTCGACCCCGATGGCTCGTGACGCTCCGGTCCCACCCGATCTTCTGCTTCGCCTTGCTCACCCCCGGGATCCCCGAGTACCTCGCGTCGTCCAGCTCGTTCCTGACGCTCGCGACCAGCCCTCTGTTCTTCTTCCTCCAGATCGCGATCAACGTCGGTCAGTACACGGCGGGCGCGCTGCTGGTCCGGGAAGCGGTGATCCGATGGAAGAAGGGATGGGGGACGGTCTTCCTCCTGGGCCTCGCGTACGGGATCACGGAAGAGGGCCTGGGCGACAACACCCTGTTCACGTCGAACCACGGGGCCGAGGGCGTGCTCGGTTGGTTCGGCCGGTACGCGGGCGTCAACTGGGTCTGGTCGACCGGCGTCCTTGCGTACCACGTGATCTTCTCGGTGGGCCTGCCCATCCTCCTTCTCAGCCTAGCGCTCCCCGCGACCCGAGGGCGTTCCCTGCTGGGTCGTCGCGGGATCATCCTGGCGCTCGTCGCGCTGGCCGGCGCCACCCTTACCGAGACCGTCCTGGTCGCCGCAGAGTTCCACTTCTGGATGGGTTGGCCGTTGCTGTGCGGTGCGTCGATCGCTATCGCCGTCCTGGTGGTGGCGGCGTACCGGGCGCCGGCCCGCCTCTGGGCCCCGCGGAACCCTCGGCCTACCCTGCGGGGTTGGCAGGTCGGCGCGATCGGGTTCGCGTTCTTCCCGATCGCCTTCTTCTTCGAGTACGGGTTCACGTCGACCCGAATCCCTCCGTCCGCCCTGATCGTGGTCGAGGTGGCGGTCTTTGCCGTCCTGCTCGAGGTCGTGCGTCGCGGGATCGGCACGAGCGGCAACGAGCGCCTTCTTGTCGACCTCGCGTTCGGGTTCGTGCTCTTCCTGGCCATCTTCCGCCTTCTCGTCACGCTCCCGATCCCGGTCACGCTCCCGCTACTCGCGCTCGTCCTGGTCTTCTTCTTCCGGCTGCGTCGCGCGTACGCTCCCGAACCGGAGAAGCCCCCGGTGGGCGCGGCTGGTCTGGCCGGAGGTTAGGCGGCCCGGAACGCGACGCCGACCCAGCGCGGGGTTCGCGTGGAGGCGGTCCTACCGCAAGGAGCTCGCGCTCAGTGGTGCTTGCGGCCGACAGCCCAGGCGATGAGGCCGAACACGATCCCGCCGGCGATGCCCGCCACCAGAAGGAGCACGATGCTCGTCAGGAAGTCGGTGAGCGGAACGTACCCGAGCTGTTGAAGGAGGATGACTACCGCGATCAGGAGCACCGCCCCCGAGCCCCCGGCGCTGGTCGTGTCGCTCACGGCGCTCCCCCAGCCGGCGGTTCCGTCGGCGGCGTTGCAGGACCGGTCGAAGGGGGAGTCTCACCGGGGGCGGACCACTCGGTCATCGGGGTAGAAGGGGCGGCCACGTTGGGGTCGCCTCCTGCCTTGCGCATGTTGACCTTAGCGAGCTTGGGTTTCCTCCCCCGAGCCCCCCGGATCGAGGCGGCGATCCAGTAAATCTCGGCCAGCGACAGGATGATCAGGAAGACGACGAGGCCGGACTCGAGGGAGTAGGGCGCCTTCACGTCGATGTAGAACGTCTCGCTCCAAGCGCTCCCCCCGGACGCGTTCGTGATCTTCGCGCTCATCTGGTAGACTCCCTCGGTGAGCTGGATCAGCGGGCCGAACGACCAGTTGATCCTCGCCTGCTCGCCGCCCGCGATCACGTGGAACGGGTCGGTGTTCGTCGTCAGGGCGAGTCCAAAGAACGTGAGCGTGAGGCTCGCGTTCGTGATGGCCGGGGGCGGGACGAGAAGGGACGTCCCGGCGAAATGGAACGTGGCGTTCGCGGTCTCTCCGGAGGTGAACGTGAACGCGGACGAGGCGGAGTTCGCGGACGTGGCGTTCGCGCCGTTCCAGAGGAGTTCCGCCGAGAACGGTCCGGCGGAGGCGGCCGGGGTCACGGAGACCGACTTGGGGGTCCCCGAGAGTCCGACGTGGTCCGCGATCGTGGACGCGGGGAGGAGAAGGAGCAGCGCGACACACGCGGCGAGAGCGAAGCGGGTGATCCGTCGCCCGAACCGGATCGCACGCTCTTCCCGCATCGGTACCGGTCGAACCCATCCGTAGACCGAGATAAGCCTTCTCCGGCAGACCCTCCGCCGGCCCGTGCCCTCACCCAGCGGCGCCGGGTGCGCCCGAGTCCGCCGGAACGGGGCGCGTTTGTCCCAGTCCGGAAAGGATCCGTCCCACATCCGACTCGGGGATCAGGTTGGGCGACAGGTGGAGCCACCCTCGCGCTTCGTGGGCCCTGAGACTGGCGTCGAGGTTCTGGAGGAGTTCGACGATCCGGTCGATCCCGTGGATGCGGACCAGGTACTCGACCCCTTCGAAGAAGATCGCGGTCACGCTCTCGGTGTCCAGTGCTCGGGTGAATCGCTCCGCGACAGCGCTGAGGTCGTTCGGCTTGATCGTCCGATCGCGGACGAGGTTCGTGAGCCAGTAGACGACCACCGGTCTCGGCCCGACATGGGCCCTGATCCGCTCCGGCATCTCCCGGACGATCGCCATGCCGTGGTGACCCGCCCCGGTTTCCTCGAGGAACGGTTGCAGGGCCGGGAGAAGCGACTCTGAGAGGTCGACCTCGAGTCCCGTGGGCGGCGGTACAGGTTCCGGTACTGGAGCAGGAGGAGCTTCCACGGCGGGTGGCTCAGCGATGGGGGTGGGCGGCACGGGTTCCGGCGCCTGGGGCTCGAACGTCGGGGCGCTGGGGACCTCCTCCGCGGCCGCCGTACCGAGATCCGGCGGCGCCGTCTCAGCTTCGGTATCGCCGCGGTCGACCGGTGACTCGGGTTCCGGGAAGGTCGTGGCAGCTGCCAGTGGCGCGGGCTCGACTACGGCCGGCCCTGGCGCCGCGATCGTCTCTTCAGGTGCGAGCGAAGCGTCGATGTCTCCACCGTCGACCGGTGACTCGGGTTCCGGGGCGGTCATGGCAGCTGCCGCTGGCGCGGGCTCGACCACGGTCGGCCCTGGCGCTACGATCGTCTCTTCG